>Ga0233448_1000153_pt1 | contig 81363 bp, 79 predicted proteins | sample SI_124_October20_2_FD_183015 | JGI IMG/M metagenome (GOLD analysis project Ga0233448, IMG submission 183015) | Seawater microbial communities from Saanich Inlet, British Columbia, Canada - SI_124_October2016_150_MG | ecosystem: Environmental > Aquatic > Marine > Inlet | place: Canada: British... | reverse complement strand
GCATAGGAGTCCCGCATATGCGGATTTGCGATTTCAAAAATTACTTTCTGAAAAAGAAAAACAACTAAATATTAAATCCCAAAAAATAGAAAATAATAATTCGTGGAGTACAGAAACTGAAATTATCGCCGCCGAAATCGGTGAAAAAGCACAGGGCTATGTGTGGATGCATAACCGTAATGCATCATATTTAACCGACTGGGATACACGATACTCTAATGTTGAAATTATTCTTAGTATTCTTACCGGTACAAGTGTATTTACTACATTGAATGATTGTCAAGACTTATCATTGGTTACGCTCGTAACGGGTATTATTATTTATATGACTGCGGTTGTGCGCGCAATTCATCAAAATCGCAAATACCCAGAACGTGCATCGGCGCACCGCCTAGCCGGTTCCAAATATTCAGAAGTATATCACAGTGTGCAAAGACAGTTAGCGTTATATCGCAGAGACCGTGAAAACGCCAAAGACTACATTAATTGGATAACCGAAAAATTTGACACATTGTTGCTTAGCAGTCCGGGTATGGATGATAATATACGGGAGGAATATTTAGTTAAGTTTAGAAATATTAAATTTATGCATCCGGGCGACCTTAAGCAGATAGATATTAAAAAAGAATCACCTAACGGCAGTAATAATTCTAGAGATGACCGCGCGGCATTAAATGAGTGTAGTAGTGCGGATTTTAGTTCCGATACCATGATGGACGAAGAAATGGGGCGTCGTACAATAACCCGTGGAACAACACTGCGCTCGCCTAAGATTGATAAAAAAATACAATATGAACTTGCGCGGTATACTATGCGGTAGGTTTTGTGGTTATACTATATGGCGGGTTTTACACAATGGACTAACCAACAATTTGTCCAATTTTTTTACTTAATTCATTAATATCTATTGGCTTTGTTATATATTCATCCATATACCCTTTATATAAATAATCCTCTCTTGCGCCTTTCATAGCGTTAGCGGTAAGCGCGATTATAGGGGGTCTAGGTGTTAATTTTTTATTTATTATTTTGGCGGCTTCATATCCGTTCATAATTGGCATTTTAATATCCATCAATATTACATCGTATCGTGTAGATAGTGCCTGAGATACCACACACTCCCCATTGTTAACAATAGTAATATTTTTATAACCTAAATATTGTAGCATACCCGAAATGACTTTTTGATTTGCATCATTATCTTCGGCAACCAATATATTAATTTTACCATTAGGGCTGGTCTCATTATGCTGTCTGATTGTTGGGCTACTTATATTTTTTTGTTCTAAATCACCCGAGGTATCAGAAAGCACATCCATTATTACTTTATATAATTTTTGTTCGCCAACCGGCTTAGCAATTATATTTTTAAAATGAGTTAAATCCACATCCAACACACTGATAGAACTAACGGCAATAAGCGGAATGTCTTGCTCATCGTGTATTTTAGCGGCCAACTCCATCCCTCCTGTTTTAGGCATGCAAATATCTATCAATCCTAAATCAAACTGATAATTATTTCGTATATAAATCATTGCCACTTCAGCTGAAGTGCAAGATATCGGTTCCATACCCCACGATATTAAAACTCCACACAGCCATAATATATTTGTTTGATTATCGTCCACCACTAATATTTTTTTACCCTTAAGTCGTGAAAGTGATTTTTCAGATATAAAATGCGTGTTTTCTGTTAATTGAATGGAGAACTTAAAAGTAGTACCCGCCTTTTCTTTACTTTTATGAATCCACACATCCCCTTGCATTAATTTCGCTAACTGCTTAGAAATTGCTAATCCTAAACCACTGCCTTGATAAACCCGCGTATTTGTTTGGTCAACCTGCGTGAATGGCTGAAATAATTTATTTTGTGATTCTTTGGATATACCAATACCGGTATCAATAATTGAAAACACAAATGTGAAAATCCGCGATTCATTCTGATTATTTTGCTCAATATCTTTCACCCCCACATTAAGTTTCACGCTGCCTTTTTCTGTAAATTTAATTGCATTTGTAAGTAGATTAATCAAAATTTGCGTTATGCGGTGCTGATCGCCAAGTAATGACTCGGGAATATTACTATCAAGTTGATAATTAAATTCTAATTTCTTCTCCTCCGCCCGTGATGATAATATATCAAATACATTTTCAACGCAACTTTGTATAGATATTGGCTCAATATTTATAGATAACTTATTGGCCTCTAATTTACTCATATCTAAAATATCATTGATAATAATCATTAAATTTTCACCTGATTGTTTAATAATAGATAAATATTCGCTTTGTGCTGTGTTTAGTGTTGTTTTAGATAATAATGTCGTCATACCCAAAATCCCGTTAAGCGGTGTGCGAATTTCATGAGACATGTTTGCGAGAAACCTGCTTTTTTCTTCAGCGCCGCGTTGCACTTCTTTTTCGCGTTTTATCGCGTCTTCCGCGTCGCGAATAATTGCACCATATGATGCGTCATCTATGTTAAAAATACTTACATCTACAAAAATATCGGTTTTATCTTTCCTTATCATCTGCGAACGACGCGAACCATGTGCCTCAGTAGTGCATTTTAACATGTCTTGCGTGTTTTCCAGTAATTCCGCATGCTGTTTTGCGTATTGAATGGGCATTAGCGTGGTAATATTTTGCCCCACTAATTCACCGGGAGCCCAACCAAATAAACGCGCAGCAGATTCATTAAAGTGCTCTATCACACCACTACTATCCATAATAATAATGGCATCAATTGCATTATCAACAACTGCACGATAACGGGCTGTAGATAATTTTTGTACATCACGCAATTGTTTATATTTAGATTTGACATTTAAAAACTTACGTTCTCGCAATATACAACCCACCGTGATAGCACTATAAACTAATACCGAAGACAGTTCTTGTGTCATTTTAGAACGATAGCGTTTTGTGCGATTTCCCAAACCTATAATGCCTACCACGCGATCTCTAATTTTTAGAGGTAATCCCATAAAACGTACCACTTGCGGGTGACCACTTGGTATGTTTTGGTCTTCAATAGAAATATGGTTATCGATAACATAGTGTTTGGTTTTAAATATTTTTTTAATTAATGAATTTTGCTCATGAAAATACTGCTCTTCATCTTCAGAATTATATGTAAGATTGGATGATGTAGAATCATTTAATTCGGGTGCCGGTAGAACTTCTTTTATCTTACAGTCAATCTCATCGTTTAATTCCACACCAACCCATGCCCTAAGTCTTAATCGCGGACTTCCATTAATTTCACATGATGTAGCCAAAAATCCTATTTGACTTTTAGTATAATCTGTAAATTGTTGTATGATACATTGAAATATTTCAGATGGCACACCGGTAGAATACGCATGCTGTATATTATCTAAAATTGCATATATATCGGTCATTGATGTAGTGTGTTGTGATTTTGATGTAGTGTGTTGTGTTATAGCGTGATTTTGATATAATGTTATAGCGTGATTTTGATATATAAATATTTATTATTGTGATAGTATAATATAACGTTATAACGCTATAACATTTTATATACTTATATATAAATATATAATAATAAGATATAATAATAAGATATAATAATGTCGGATTCAACTCCAATTACTATTTCTAAAAAAAATCGCCCAGATGACTTTGCTGGAATGGCAAAGGATATGATATGTAGTTTTAACTATAAATTAATATTTATATTGTTTTTACTATTTCTATTGGTTAATTCTGATGTATTTATGGTTCGCGTGTTAGAGAAGATTGATAATGCGTATGATTTTAAGTCGCCCACTAGTTATGGTGTTGTGATACAAGGTGTTATTTTAGTAATGTTATATATGGTTGCTGATGTTCTAATTAAGCAGGACGTTATTTAAATAAGCAATGTATAAATTTAGTAATTAATATTCAATAGTTATATTTTTTGCTTTGCCAATAACTTGGCTTCACGTGCTTCGCCCTTTGCCAATAACTTGGCTTCACGTGCTTCGCCCTTTGCCAATAACTTGGCTTCACGTGCTTCGCCCTTTGCCAATAACTTGGCTTCACGCGCCTCCTCCTTTGCCAATAACTTGGCTTCACGCTCACTATTAACTCTTGCAACATGTAGCAATTGCATATTAACACAGACCGCATTTTTAATCAACCATACCCATGCATTTAGTAAACTTTCGGCTAAATCATCGCGATTTGACGTGGGCAATTCACTCATACATGTTTGAAATTCGGTTAATTCTAAAACGCCGGCCAAATAGTTACAATTTGCGATTGAATGTGCTTTATTCGCATCATACGATTTCTTATATTTTACACTAAATTCGGCATATGAAATATCGTCGCTAAAATGAACTTTTTTCCGGGCGGATGGAAAGAATAAATTAATATTAAAATTACTATAGTACATCAATAACATATCGCTAACCTCTCTACTGGGGGAGCCCGGTGTGTATTGGTATTCAACAACTACCGCATCAATATCATTCATCTGACCGAAACCCGCGGCATCTAATGCATCTCTTAACTTTTTAGTACGATAAATAATGTTAGTATTTTTTACCATTTCCTCAAATAAATTAATGACGCCACATGATTCGATGGTGATTAAATTTTTCAATCCTCCGACGTCTTTCCTAATCATGTCATGAATTTTTTCAGGTGAAGGTTTACCAATTGGCAAATACTTTTGCGCAATATCATCCACACATACTGTAAATAAAGTATATCCTAATGATTTATTTGCACAATCATAGCTTAGAATTTTCATCTCGGGTACTTTATGTTTGTTTTTATTAATAAAGTATATGTAGTTATTCTAATTAGAAATAGGAGTATCCATTTATATACTTTATTAATTAATATTATTGAACATAACACGTATCTAAACATTAATAAAAGATGGATGATCCCAATATTTTAACCGGTATTAGTAAGGTAGTAAATCCACAAAATGTTAAATCTGATGTAAATTTTGCAGAACTCGAAAAAAATATGCTAACCGGAGGATTAATTACCAAACCTTCACAGGACCCCGAAGAAGCATTTAACGATGAATTAAAAAAATTCGCACAAGATTTAAATATTTCATTTGATGATGTGAATGACAGTAATACGGGAAAAAATGGAATTAGTGAATCAATAAGTGATGGGTCAAGTAGTCCGTCAGATAGTATATTTAATGGTTCATTAAGTAGCATATCTAATCAACCGCGACCATCACAGTCTTCATACGCAAGTTCTTTTAGTCCATTTAGTGGGGGTAAAGATGATGACGATGACGATGACGATGACGATGATGATGATGACGATGATGACGACGATGACGATGATGACGGGAGTTATAATGCATCATTTAACGGTTCTAGATTATACAGCGAAACCCCATTAGGCGGGTCGCAACCCAGAAGTGCTGGTTCATCATTTGGCAGTTCATATAATTCGTCTTTTAGTGGTGGTAGCCCATCATTCAATAGCAACGGCGGTGGTAATACTTCAAATATGTATTCGACAGAACTACAACAACGCACACACGAACAAGAACGGCAGTCTCATATTTCTTCAGTTATTGGTAATATGCGGGGTTCGGACGCAACAGAGACATTTTCAATAGAAAAAGAAAAGGAAGAAGATACTAAATCGCAATTACTCGAACAAATTGATATGTTGCGAATTACTCTTGAGGATGAGGGTGCCGATTTAACGCGTATTCCTGACGTTAATGAACATTCACCATTAGATGAGGTTCATAGTATTCATAAATTACTGCGTCTTAAGAATGACCGTAATCGCTATTGTTCGTTTGCGGAAGAATTCGTAATGTTTGGCGCACATGCTCTTGAAGAAATATTTGATGGTAAGCGCGTTTGGTTTAATAGATACAGCCCGGACTTAACCGGGTGGCACAACACAGTTAATGTGAAACTCCGTAGAATGCGGTATGATACTTCTAATTTAGTATCCGGGGTTATGCAAGATTATAATATTGGGTCCACGACGCGTATTGCGCTTGAGCTTGTACCCAGTATGTTTTTACATAGTAAAATGCGACGTCAGCAGTTTGGTAGTCAAACATTATATTCTGATGACCAAATGAGTAGTGCAATGAATAATATTCGCGATATTGAGGATATGTAATACAATAACACACAACATTAAACCGCCGATATAACAATATTAAACCACCATCATAACAATATTAAATATAAAAAATTTGAAATTCTCAATTAAAGAAATACTATAAAGTGAAATAATTATGGCTGTATCTGACTTATTAACCAATTATTTAGATACTGATTTATCTTCATCCGACGAGGATATTCAAAAGGAAGAAAATGTTTTAATTGAACCTGCAGAGCAATTTCCGGTTGAACTGAGAGAATTAGATAAAAATTTAGATGAATTAGATATTATTCAACGTCCGGAAAAACAAGATGATGTATTAATTCACGCTCGAGATATGACCATATTTCGCGATATACAATCCACCATGATTACAATAGCCGCACGGATTCGTCATTTTAATTATCATGAATCCGGTTTAACTCAATTATTAGAGCCGTCCGGTGATATTATATGTATTAAATCAAATTTTGGTTGTAAGCCGCCTGAATATGATGAACCCAAAAAAGTAAATAAAACCACTACCCGCGGTAGGAAAAAAAAAGAAAAGACCAGAAAAGTACGTGCTGTACAGGGTTCGGGTAAATGTATGAATTCGCAAATCACATTTATTACTAAATCTATACATGATAATAAAAAATATCAATTTAAAATCTTCCGCAATGGTGAAATTCAATTACCGGGCGCTAAGCCTTCGCTATATTCAGATATTTACGATAAACTGATGGGTATAATTAATATGTTAAATGCAAAACTTAAACCCGTAAATGAACCGCAAATTGAATTAGTGAAGTTTGCCCCTTCAATGAAAAATTACCGGTTTGATTTAATAAAGGCGGATACTCAGTTAATTGATTTGTTTGGGTTAAGTGGCGTTCTTAATGAAGAATGGATAGATGATAGAGTTATACATTGGGCTCATGATTATGATGATCAGTTTATTGGTCGTGATGATACATTAGAAATTAAATATCTAAGTGTTGATTACACAAGGCAGGATACACGTTTATCTGTACAATTCTCTACCCCATTACCGGGGCGGCCTGATAAACTTGTGCGTATAAATGTATTTATGAAAGGCGTAGTTAAAATACTAGGGTCGTTGCACGATTCTGTAACGGTTTCGGTTATTCGCTATTTGCACAAAATTATATTTGACCACCCCGAATTACTGATAGATGAAGAAGTAGATGAAACTAACGCCAATAATATTATTTGCGATGAAGTAAATCAAGCGCTATTTGAGGAAATGCTAAAATTGCAATATCCGCTCATTTTTAATAAAATAGAAATTACAGAAGAGGATGAATTGAACTTTCAAAATTGGCTAGATAAATATATCATTACCCCATAAACATTTTTTGTAAAAAAATAATTTTACATTATCTTTCACCCCACCGGCCGCATTATCTATTTGCACGTATACTATATACACTCCAAAATTTACGATTTGCCGCTGTTTCTGGTTTAGCGCCGCTAACATAACCACCGCCATTTAATTTAAGCGGGGATAATAATTGCGTAAGTTGGCCGCGGTTAAAATATCGCATATACCATTCATCTTTTTTAACATTAAAACCCTCTTTTCCTACCATATAAATTAAGTGTTCAATGTCAATTAACATAGCGTCAAATGCATCCCAGCAATCATGGTCGGCTATTACTAATTTACCCGCCGGTTTAAGGACGCGTAATACTTCACTAATCATAGAAGGTAGGTTTTTCACATGATGTAATACCATAAACGCGCTAATAACATCAAAACTATCATCATCATATGGTAGCTTATAGTCGCCTTTGCCTTCTTCACTCACGATATGGTAATTAATGCCGGGGGTGTCATATTTGTCAACCTCAACTACGTGTATGCCGCGTGCATTAATATGTTTGGCAAATGCAAGTGTTATACCGCCTTCTTTACCCCCCAGGTCTAAGTATTTTGGCTGTGAAGGTAGCGACCCTATAGAATGTTTAGTATGCATGTAATAATGCCTGGCCATTGATTCACCGCGTTTCATATCCGCGGAAACATCAACACCTGTGGGGTTTATGTCTGACAAAAATTCATATACTTCGCTATCATTTAATTCACCAGCCTTTCCCAATAATGATAGTAAGCCGGTTATATTATTTGTTCTTTTAGAAAGTACTTCAATTAAATTACCTAATGCTAATGCGCCGCCGTTTTGCAATACTGTGGTGATTTGCTTGCCAGTATTTGGTAATACATATTTATTATTTTTAGTAGTGTAATTTACAATGTTATGGGTTATAGGACTATATAATAAGTTTTTTTCTACATCGCGAGGGTCGCTAACTGAAAGTGTTTTTTGCTGCTGTGGTTTATTTTTAAACCCGCCTACGTATCCCCCGCGAGACATAGTATGCGAGTATGTGTGTGTATTTGCAATCAATACCGCTAACACAACACAAATAATAAATAAAACAATACAAACAATTACGTCTATTGTATTCATTGTTCTTATTATATTCATTTTTTATATTAACACTTATAAACAAAAAAATATTTTTGTGTCATATTTAAAATTACGCATTAAGATTAGGGGATTGTGCGGTAGTTCCATCCGGATATATAACCCATGTTGGTGTTAAAAATGCGCCATTGGAATATTTTTGCGGTTCTGTGGTAATCATATACGTACTATCTTGATATTGCGCACCGCACGAACCCATATCACATGAGGTTTGCATGTCAACAAAATTAGGAGCCATATACATTTTACAACCGAGATCGGGGTTATCGCCCGCCCCATAATATCCTATATTCCATCTAGGGCCGTAATTTACATTTTTATGCGCTTGATGAAGTTCTGTCATGCAACTAAGAAGGCTAGGAGCTTGGTTTACATTAGCCAAGTGTACTTGGTCGTCATAAGGGCCATTATATGCAAATCCTTGATACCCATATACTGTGGGAACTTCTGATTCCGCAGTAGTTTGATTAGAAAGCCCCACAGGTATACATTGTGTTTTATCATCGTTTAAAACATGATATGGGGGGCATTGATTAATATATGTAGTGACCTCGCCGCCGCCAACACCGCCACCGGATTGTATACAGCGAGAACTGTCGCCGGGGTCTAATTGTAAACCGCTTTTACATACACACATTCCGGGGTCTGTTGGGTCCGCTTCAAAACCGCCACCACATACGCAAGTACCGGAGTCATCTTCAATCATACCGGGATGTGGGCATGAACCTCCGGTACTAGAGCCTGTTTCCGGTGGGGTGGAAGGTAATTCTCCACCAGTACGCTCAGGGTGAGGATTTTCAAGAATTTCACCACTACCACTGCTTCCGTTACCACTACCATTACCGCTACCACTGCCATTACTACTACCATTATCGCTATCACCACTATTGCTAATTATAGCAATAAATATAAAAATACTAAGGATAATAGCTCCAATTATTAATTTATTATAATTAATCGCATTTTGTTGTGGCCCAGACATCGATAATGTATTATTTACTTCACTATTGTATAACTTTTATATTATGATATATACTAAACAAAATAAGTTAGTACTTAACGGTAAAATATATTGTATCTGTAATAGTTAATTATAATCGCGATAACATAATAATTATGAATTTGTGGGCAGAAGCGGTTTTATATAGAATATTATCTACAATAGTTATTTTTATGTACACCACTATATGGTTTCATTTTGTTTTAGAAGAACCCCAACCCATTGGAAAAACGTTTTGGTATATGTTTTGGGCAACTATTATTTCAACATGCACGTATTATGTATTCCGTCTTAAATTTAGTAGTAGTTGTTGTCCATGTGATGATACAAAATCAAATACTTTATAATCATCTAATGTGTGTGTGATTGGCATATTATGAATATTAGGAGGTAAAATCAGACACTTTATAACTATTTAATGTATGATTTTCATCAAACTTTGTAAGTAAATCACGATATTGCGCTTTCGTTAATTCCCCACCGTATTGTTTCATTAAAATTTTTGGAGGACTAGGTGCTATTTTTTCCACACTTTTTGATGTAAATAATCTATGGACAATTTTAACGCCGTGATACGCGTCCCATTTACCTAATTTATTAGATGAATTACCATTTAATAGTCCATATTCGGTATCTAAATATTTAATCGCACAATTGGCGGAACAAAATATTCCATGTGTAAGCATTTCCACACCCCCTTCTTTGCGGTTTTTAATTCGCTCTGGAATAAAGTAAGGGCGGGTAGGAAATTCAATTGAACAACACCAACAGTGAATATTTGTGGTTTTAGGCCATGTTTCTATACTAGTGAATACAGGGGGAATTTTATCGTACGTGATTTCTTCCATTGCATATGCGCTATAACTGTTGTTTTCCAATCCTGCTTCTTCAATTAAGCGATTGCCAAATTCTTCTTCTAGCGTCTCTAACTGATTTGGATAAACCCCGCGAAGAAATAAAATATTTGACTTTTTAAATGTAGGATTCATACTAGTACTATTTTCGCAATTGGTGTCTTCGGTACTCATTATTATTTTGTACAACTAGTATTACTTGATACACTACTTAATGCAATACGATATTTATATTTTCTAATACCCAATATAGTTTTTGTTTTTAAATAGAATTAATTTTTTACTATATAATACATTAACCTATATAATATATAGCGGTGTGTTAAAAATAATTAAAAATGGAGGTTAATTATGGTTATGATGAATATCATCCTGATATGTCATTAGGAGTACCCGAAGACCTTTTCCGCGCACAACAATATAACATTAGTGCTGATTTGCGATGCGCCAATTCTAATAATGAAAGGCCGGACTGGAGGCAACGTGGTGTTTCTGACCCGTGGTGTAAGAATCCTAAATTTCATGACCCGGATTTACAATACCGTGAAGAGCGTGATATAATAGATCCGTTGGGATGTCGTCCTAAGCATAACGTAATTAACTACTATGCGTCTGATAAAGATAATCCTGCAAACAAAGAAGGCATGAAATCGGGTGCAGGAACTTATAATGTTGGCGGTATTGGCGAAATAGATTCTAATACTTTACTTATGTTAATTATGTTTGCATTTGTTATTTATATCGTATTGAGTTGCAATTCTACGGTTAAACAACTAAGTAAGAAAATTAAAAAATTACAAAAAAAGTATGACTCGGTCAAACCATCCGATAGCGAATAATTTTATGTCAGCGTGTGTTCCTCAACATTCACGTGTGTAATTTTATTTTTTATCACTGCTATTTAAAAAAAAATAAAATTACATATTCATGGTGGGTCGGTGTTATCATTCTAAATTTATATTAGATATTTTACATAATGCGTCATTTGCGGTAATGCGGTGTAGTGGATTAATAGCCAACATATCTACACAAACTTCCCAATATGCATGGTCGCAAAGTTCACCCCAAATCAGCGGCGGAAATAACCCTTTTTGTGTATCTCTATTAAAATCTTTATTTCTATAGGGCATTCTTCCAATAATTGCAATATAAATCATAATTCCCACAACCCAGACGTCTAAGGCCGCTACATCAAATCCGGTTTTAAGCGTAGATTCAAATGTTTCATTGTACGCCGTTTTGCGTATTGCAGGAATATTTTTAGCATATTGGTATAAAGCAAATATTTCTGGTGGAAAATATCGCTGACTTCCTCTAACCCGATGTGTGCGAATACTTTGTCCCGGTTCTCCGATTTCCGCTAATCCGAAATCAATTAATTTAATAGATATTGTCCCGAAATCACCGAAGTCCGCACCATCAATAATCATAATATTTTCCGGCTTAATATCACAATGCGCAATTCCCGCAGAGTGTAAATGAGATACCGCAGAAAGTAGTTGGGGGGCAAACTGTTTAAGTTGTGCATTATCTAATTTAAACCCAGGCCTATTGTCTAAAAACGTAAATGTATCAACCCCATTAATAAATTCCATAGATAGATATAACCCATCTGTGGGTGAATATTGCGCCTCAATAAATGAAACGATATTTTTATGGGGCATTTTTAATAAACGTTTTAATACCATTAATTCAACACGACCCGTTGACATATTTGCATGGTCGATATATTTGACTGCAATCTGCATTTCACCACCATCCACGTTTAACATAGTAGTTTTGTAAATACTTCCATGAGAACCCCCGCCTATCTGCGTGTTTAAATAAATGGGTATTGATAATTCCGTTTTCACTGCTGAATTATTATGTGTTGCGTTTTGCTGTACTTGCTGTTGGGTATTTTGCTGTCGCGTACTTTGTTGCTGATATGTATAATGTTGACTACCGCGATTGAATGTGCTATCACTATGTGAACGTCGCATATTAAAGTTACTATCCACCATAACCGCAGCTTTATACATCAATAAATTTATATGTTGATGTATAAAAATTCATTTTTTTGATTATATGTTATTAAAAAATATAATTTAGAGGTAAAAATGCGCGAATTTATTTAAGATTTGTTGTTAAATGAGAAGCGATAACTTTAGACATACGTTCTAGTTCTTGCTTATCATACATTGATATCCAACTAACTGTAATAAATGTTGATGTGGGATTAAGTTTAATTTTAACATTAAATTGTCTTTTTTCTAATTCTTCTATTACGCTACTATAAATTACGCGTTGAGCATCCGGTAATGTCATATTGGAGATTGCAAAATTAGTGGGTAGTTCATGATTAACCGTACTGGCACGTTGTTCATGTGCATTAACAATTATACCCTCCAATGTTTTAAGGATATTATCTATTTCTTCACGTACTTGCCCTGTATTGGCTTTTTTCTGTAAAGAACCCGCGGTAATATTCATCTTATAATTGTATTAAAATACAAAATTCTATATATAAACATAGTTTTTTATCTAAATAAAATTAGGTTAGTAATTACATATATGTATTATATCGCGACATACAGCGCATTGTAATACATATCTATTATGATCTTTACTATAAGTTTTAGGTGATTTACGTACCATTTTATTAAATGTGTTTTTAGTTGTATGGTGTCCGCATTTAATTTTATGAATGTTTTTTGGCCTTAGTCTGACGCCGGTTATTGGGTCTTCAGCATACCCGTTATGTTTATCACCATATATTTTTTTATGCGCAGATGAGTGGCTACGTATCTTATTTATCAAATCCTCACCCGCATCCATATTATTTAAATTGTCTTGTGGAAGTGATGGATTATTCATTGCGAAATTTAAGTTTTATATCACTTATTATATTTAATTTTAACTTAGAAATATACCTACATAAGTAATAGTAATAATAATAAATCATAATAATACTAAATATATATAATTATTCAATGAATTTGACATGTAAGACAAAGTATAATGTATAATTAATATCATAGAATCATAAAGTAACGTAAACATATGAAGAAGTCAATACTGCATTGACTTCTTCAATAATATAAAAATCACTATAATTTGTATTAAGTGCACGATATAAATTACAGTGATTTAATAGAACATATAATAGAACATATAATTGACATATAATTGACATATAATTGACATATAATTGACATATAATTGACATATAATTGACATATAATTGACATATAATTGACATATAATGATATGATATTAAGTCATTGTATAGTGCGTTGTCTTAGAATTCGTATATTGAATTTTTATTTTTTGTATTGTAAAAAAATGATTATTATATTCTATTTTATTAAAGGGCGATTATTGATATAAACTCATAGTCGTGTAATTGATATAAACTCATAACCGCATAGACAGATATTAAACCACATACACGTGAAATTTATTACCAAATAATGAACATCTGCTTATCACATCATAATATTCTACATGAAATTTGCCAATACTTATCCATAACTGATATCCGCGCAATTGCATCATGCAATACAACGCTCAGAGATAGTGGACATGAAGTAGCGTATCAATTAAATGCCATATGCTATAGTTGTGATGTTATTTGTGAAACTAAATTAGTTTTAGGTATGGATCATTCTGCATGGTGGTGTGAAAAATGCAGTAAGGGTAATGCATGGGAGTGTATGGCATGTCATTGTTATGATACCCGTGTATTTACTGCATTACCCGAAATAGGTCCGGCACATAAACAATTATTACCTTCAGAGTGTACTTTTGTTCATCGTGCGGGTGAGTGTGTATTTGGTAATTGTAAAGTTTGCCATAATACTATAATATCTAGAATGGATGCATGGATTTCTAAAAATGACTACTATAAACGTTATACGTACGATAAACAACTTGATAAACCCAAACCTATTGGTTGGGTGGATAATGAATTTATTTGCACTAAATGTGTACGGGCAATTACCGGCCCAAATGCCAAATCTGCTTCAATGGTACAATCGCGCGATTTGATGGGCGATTATCATTTAGCCGGTTGGCCGTCGCGCTTTAAACTGGTCGCAGCAACTGAAAAACATCAGAATTTGTGTAATACATTAATAGACTTTGAGTATAAAAGGGAGATAAATCCCGATTTCGCAAATATTTTAAATGTAGACCAGTATTCGGCAAAAACGCTTAATAATATAAAAATCAACACCACGGTTAAACCGGTATTACACCATCGCAATTCTAGTTTAGTATGTGGGAGATGTAAAGTCGCATATGATGATTATCGTGATGTGCGTTATATTGGGTTGCCTATTGTACAAGATGTAAAAATAGAGTGGGAGCATCATTGGATGATTTTTAGTGATACTGAGATTAGCGAATATACAGTGAATGATATTTCAGTATCTTATTTACCACAACCGTTGATAAACACGACAGGATTATACTGCGTCTATTGTCTAAAAATAATGTTATTTGCAGATAGATATGGGGATGCCTCAAATAATACCGATATTTGTGTTTCTTCCGATATTGCAATGGGCGACGTAAATAATGACACACCGTATAAAGTAGATAAATTTTCATCTGATTATTCTAGACTAATTTACACGCGGATTCATCATATTACACAACGGCCAAAGTATAATATAGACTGCGTGCATTCTAATTATAGTTATGATAGTGATGATGGTAATGATGGCGATGCATATTACGGAAGCGGGCGTAGTTGTAGGGTACGAAGAAATTCCATGTAATAAAAAATAAAACATTTACTTTTTTTGTTAATTATTAAATTTAGCCCACATTGTAATAAACACAATCAATGTTAAAGTAAAGTATATAACTTTGTCTAAATGCGACCCTGAAGCATTAGTAGATGTGGTATTAACAATAGTGTTTGTAATTGTATTTATGTTTTGTAGATTCAGAATGTTGGATTCAATAAATTGTTCCGCAATAGTTTTAGAATCAATAATAATATTATCATCTACTGAATAGATAGTATTATAATAACCAATTATAGCACCATCATTATAAATAATAACTTTTACTATACGCTGCTGTTTTGGTGGCGAGTGTGTCATAGTGTACATGGTATGTTTTTTAATACAAACTGTTATTTTTCCATCATATAGACTAAACCAATGGCTATGCCCTTTATTCCGCACACCAGTGATATGCAATGAATGCGATTTTGCTAGACTTTCTATTATCAATTCAGTGATTTCCGCCAAAGTAGAACCACTTAGTTTATAGTCTTCATCATTGGTGTTTGAATGGACCTGTTTAGCAATACTGCGTGTTTGAGGTTGCGTCATGACTAATTATATTTATTAGTGTGTGGATTTATGTGGGATTGGTAGAGAGTGTAATATAATTTATTTACTCGGGTATTTGATTATCATACCGATTTTCAATTTTAAACAAACAGATAAAAAAATATTTTTTGATAGAAATGTTTCTATCGTGTTTTTTATTTTTTATATATTTTGTATATTTTGATAATTGATATTTTCTAAGTAAAAGTATTTACGTGGAGTATCGGAGGACCGCCGAACCATCGCTGATAAGCAGGAAGTTAATAGCAACACCAAGGTAAAGCATATCAACCGGGGAGCTCGAAGAGGCATAGCTCGAGGTGTGTTCAACGAAGAATTCACGCGCACGCGAAATGTTGACATGACCAGACGGTTGGTACGTGCCGGGATAAAGGCAGAAGTTAATCATGTGGGCACCATCATCCTCAGGGGTGACAATGTTATGTCCACCATACTGCCACGGCTTGTACGCGGTAAAGAACGACCCCGGCGATTCCGCGAAGATAGAAATACCGTGGGCAGTGACCGTAAGAGAATCGATGGTCTTCTGCGACTCGGCGAAGGTGCATCGTCCACACTCAACACGGCAGTTCAGCATACGTGCAGAGTCAGCAAGGTTCTGCAAGCCCGTCTCATCCGGGTCGTACTTGGCCGTGGCCAGATCGAGAGACGACTCATTGCAGGACTCGCTGATAACATGATCGGTAAGGTTCGTGAGACGATGCCAGTCGCGCCACTGGTTGGGGTTGCTAGCAGCAATGTTCTTTTGCGGCCGAGCGCCAACATAAATGGTCTCAACCGGCCACTTGAAGTTAGTGAGCTGTACGCTGGCCGAGTTATCCTGTACCGGTTGCTGCTGCATGCGGTGGACTCGGATAAGCGTGAAACCAATACGCTTAATATATATGTCGTGAATCTCAGGGTTAACGAAGATGTTGTTAATGTAGAGCTCGGACTTTACGAATTCCTGGGACTGAATGCCAGAGTCCGGGAGGAGAACCGGGGTTTTGGTGACAACACAGCCAACATCGTCAGCGATGTCGATCCCACCCGCAGTTCCGTCAGAGGATTTATACGTAAGAGTCTTGCACTCAAGGAACAGATTTCCCGGTGCGGTGAAGAGAATCTCGTTATGAGCGGCAATGTCCATGTAAATGAAACGCTGTCCATACGGAATGGACACCGACGGAATAGAGAGGCGCGGGTCGCGGGCGAACCAGAAGAGGAGCGGAATCCACAGGTCAAGCTCTGGTTGCTCAAGCTTCGGCGTCTGTGGGCCGTTAACAACCGAACCAACTTTACGGGCGGTAATGGTATCTAGACTACCGCACGTGTTAACGTGGTCAAGAGAAAGAGTGGTGCCACCGTTCAGCTTAGCCAAATCGCTGTAGCACTCAACCGGATGTTCTTGTCCAACCAGTCGCTTCCAGCCGGTTCGCTTATCCTTAGTGACACGGAACTTCTCGTACATCATCATGGCGACTTGGTCATACTCATCAAGCGGATTGCCGTTAACGTGAAAGCTGACCTTCTTGAGTAAACGCTGTCCCGGGTATTCGGCGTATCGGACAAAGTTGCGAATAGCGCGGTCATCGGCCGAAGCAGACGTGGGGAGATTTTGCCACTCAGTGGCTCCCTTCTCATATTGATAACCAGCAAGATCAACATAACGGTATTCGTTAACAATAACCTTGTCTGCCGCACCACCGGGTGTGGGTGCAACATAACGAGCCAACTTTGGCTTATTATTGTCGTCGAGGGGAATAGCGCCGCCAAAAACAGCGGCATCGTTGTCAGTCACGGAACCCTCATAACCCGGGGTTACCTTAGCGTTATGGTCATCCACGGACGGAAGTGCGGGGACGCCGGCCGGTGATGCGGCAGCACGAGTTTTGCTTAGCTTGAAGTGCACAACCATATCATGGAAGAAATCACCGAACTGTGGAATCGAGTGCCCCACTTGAGCCCCGTAGCCGGGGGTACCCTGCTGAGCGCCGACACGGTTGTACTCGTAGCCGATGGCCGCGAAAGGCTTGAAGTGCGCGTTGACGAACAGGATGTGCGTGCGCTCAATATCCACAAGAGTGGGGGTGGGATCCGGGTGGCCCTGCTTGGCGCGCGTGCACATGATGTCCTTCACACGCTGGTTAAGAAGCTCGGTCGCCATAATCATGCGATCGGCCTTGCCATCGTTGGCAATCAGCTTGAAAACACCTCCAGCTGACATTGAATTTTCTTTAGAACGTTAAATGAATATAATTCAATTGTGTTCGGTTAAAATTTTTGTTTGTGATTTCAAAAACAATACTTTGAAATTTGCTATTATATATTAATAGTATACATGTTTCTGGAAAAAAATAAATAATATATTAGCAATTTGATACTTAGGGAAACATAAAATTTTTTAAATAATTAATTACAATATATTTTTACTTTCATAAATATTCTTAATATTATGTGCATGTTTGTGGTGGGTATGTTTGAGAATTAACTGTTTGTTTTAATATGGTTGTGAGGTCGCAGTGTATTGAGGTGGGTATGTGAGACAAAAAATAGTTTTACTCTATTTTAGGACTATTATACTCTATTATAGCCGTTTTAGGCCTATTTTTAGAAAATTGAAAAATTTTGTTTAAGTACTATCCAATCTTCTTTAGTAGGTAGATAGGATAGTTTGTCTTTACGTGTCTGCCATGAGCGAGACTGGGAAGCAGGAGCAAGAGCGGGAGAATGAATTTCAATGGTATGATCGGAAGAGTGGGAAGTGGAGATCCCAATCCGACCAACTCAACGCCCATGATGAGCATGCGAAGCAAGTCATAAGGAGGCGGTGTCCCCGTGATGAAGCGGGACATTCCTGGGATAGCTTTGGGGAGCGGATCCTGAACGGTGCGAAGGGAGACACGGTCATCAAGAGGCCCACACAAGACTCTTACGCACTCCACAAGATGTCATACCAGACAGCCCGGGGGACAAAAGCCGTGGCTGGTGTAATAATTGGTGGAGTCGGTGGGCTAGCGTCTGACGGGGTCAGTTTCGCTGCCAGCCGGGCCGGAAACACCGATCTGGAGCTAAGTGCCCAGGAATATGGGGAGTGGTTTAACACTATGTTATTCAGACGAGGGTTCAACACCATAAAAGATATGAATTCCCCGTTTCCCGAAGGTGAGCCCGAGAAACCGACATCTGACACCAAGAATGAGGGGGGTTGGTTTTATTACACCAGTTATTTGCTGAGTAATACCGCAAACGCGGCTTACAAAGCCGCCAGTTCGGTCTGCGGGGCTGCGTGTGAGCGGGTTGTCCAACCTGCGGTTAACACCGCCCCTCCAGCCCCCCCCAGACCGTCCGTTGCCCGGGACCTATAGGAATCTGCGCGGTGAGATACCGGATGCCTTTCGTCCAAGGCCAGAAGGCTGGCAGAATGATGTTGTAAAAGACAAGGACGGGAATGATGTAAATGTATGAACCGCCTCTTGTTTATTTCTTTTTTACACTCTCGGGCGCTTTTTACATTTTTATAAACTTTCTTGAGAAGTTTGTGTATAGTTATTGAAATCAAAGTAATATTTCTTAATAATATCGAAAATATTATATTTGATAAATATGCCCAGATAAACGTCATGAGCCGTCATCCTGCTGACGAAGTTTAGGGGGTGTTAGGGTCCATTTATACTCCGGTAACTTTTCTACATCTTTATAGTGCTTATCAAGGATATCGTATATTTTATATTCTTTAAATAATTCTTTATTATCATTAATTATCCCTGATATGAAATCCTGCAAATCTGATTTCATAAATTTATTATATTTTGTAGTGTGTATATTGTTCAATATAATAAAGATATTCGAAATCGATTTGCTGTTTGAGTCAACATATTTATAAAAATCTTCTTGGGTACTAATTTTATCAAGTTTCCAGTTAGATATTGAATTGTATAAAATTCCCTCAGGTAAGAAATGTTTTATTCCGGGATATATATTCTCACTTCTGTCCTTATGGTTCCCGCCCATACCATTCAGTGTTAGATAAATACCATACAATACAATAATTTTCTTTACATAATCATTATTACAATCACGATAAAATTCCTTCGCTGATTGAATTTTGTTTTCATTACCATCCACATAATACCCCATTTCATCATTATAATTCGGTATCAGTTTTTTTGTTTCTAATTCCGGATAATAAAGTATAAATGTATCAATTTTTTCTGCTAGTTTGTCCCATATGTCTTTATTAGCATAATCCAGCTTATCAAATCCCATTTCACTCCAATTCGCATGATATTCAACCGGCTTATATTCAATCTCCAATTTATCACCAGATTTCCAATATATAAATGAACCACCAGCGCCTACGGCTGCAATTGCAGTAGTTAAACCTAACAAAGTACCTCCCTTCCAATCATTAGGTTGTCTCTCAATTAAAACAATTGAAACTATTAAAAACATAGCATATACTATGAGTAGTGCAATTAATACCACCAACAGTTCCTGGCCATTCATTGTAGTGTTGTAGTATTGTAGTATTATAGTATTATAGTATTATAGTATTATAGTATTATAGCGTTATAGTGTTATATGACAATCAATAAACAATATATTTTTATTTATTTTTTCTATTTTTTGTGTTTCTGCCTACTGATTTATATAATAATAATAATAATAATAATAATAAAAAAAAATAAAAAAAATATAATACTAAATTTTTAACTCATTATTTAATAATCTAATTTACGTAATAATTCTATTCCCGCAATCTGATCGGGATATTCAAAACCCATCTTTTGCAACAATAATAATGCATCTCTCGCATTATTATAAGCAAGTTCATGAAATGGTGTAGGTATGCCGTTATGAGCAGTTGGAGGATTTTGTGATTCATGCGCTAATATTGCCTGTTCTTTAATTTGCAACTGTTCCACAGTAAGAGGTATAATTACATCTACATCGGATAAAGAGAATTCTCCCCATGCACTACAATATTCATACACTATTATTTTTGTGTTAGTGGTGTTAGTGGTGTTGGTGGTATTAGTGGTGTTGGTGTCGGTGGTATTAGTGGTTGTAATATCAACAGCATTATCATTCTCAAACTCTTCTACAATTTCTAATGATTCCATATCTGCGGTTTTTGTCATATCTATACCAGTTGGCGCTGTATGTAAATCTATTATATCTTTATTAATACGTTTAAGTGCGCGCATGATTGCGGTTTTGCAATGTACATGTGTGTGATTGGGGTCGACGTCACCATTAATAATTAAATTATCAGGATTTTTTTCCTCTATGATTTTTTCCATAGCAACAACATCATTATCTTCAACATGCGGCGGTTTTTTCTCACGTCGTTTGCGTCGATAAAATGGCATTTCCATAAAATTCACGTCATCGACCCCGCAAAGTTGCGCTGCAATTGTTGCTTCTGCGCGGCGAATGCCCATCATAATCAACTTTTCAGATATCTGGGGCTTTTTAAAAATGCTTTTCACAAATGCATCATGATGCCGCAATGACGATTCACTAACTGCATTTCTGCCGGTTGTCTGATATATAACAGACATTTTACAATCACCGCTATAACGCGACATGGCACCACCCACACCAATGACGTCATCATCGGGGTGTGGTGATGTTATAGTAATGCGTTTTTCCGCGGTAAATACTTCAGAAATTGCATTCACGGCACCGCGCTTTACTATTTTATTAACTTCATCCCGAACAAGCGATACTTTACTTACCGCCCCCCAGTCGCAAATAACCGTGGTATGCGGGTGTGATTTTATATAACTTGCGGGTATAAGAGGATTATCGGCTTCTGTTTCTAATAATTTACATAGTATATCTGCTTTTGCTTCACCGGTGGCGATGAGTATAATTGTTTTAGAATTAAGAATATTAGCAATACCCATTGTAATTGCATATTTAGATGGCGGGCTGTTAACCGCAACAGTAGACTCATCTAATTTTTCAATATGAACAGTACTATTTTTATCTGCGGGCGGTTCATTAAATCCAATATGACCATCTACACCAATACCCAATAATTGCACATCCAATTCTCCTACTTCTTCTAATATTGTTTCATACTCTTTACATGCTAACGAAATATCACTACCACCCCCATTTGGCAGATAAATATTTTCGGGATTAATATCAACATGACTATATAAATGTTGTTGCATATAAGTATGATAACTATCTGGGTGATTTTTGTCTACTGTGTATTCATCTAAATTTACACCCACAACATTTTTAAAAGATACATGACCGCGTTTATACCCACCCACTAACTCTTTATATAAGGGTATCATTGTATTTCCGGTAGCAAACCCAATTTTAGTAGGGCGGCCCGCATTGTCATTCATGTTAATGGTACAAATAATTGCGTTTGCTGCCCTACACGCCGCAATTTCAGGAGTGGCAACAATGGTTATAGGTGGGGATTGTTTTAATGTTAGCATTTTTATTGTTAAAATTATTAATTTTATATAGTATTAATGTATGCAATCTCTAATATAAATATTTTAAATATAATTTGATAAAATATAATTTAATAATATATAACATCAATAATTTGTTGAAATAATTTATAATAATGTCCTCTGATAATCAGGAATATGACACATTTGATTTATTCCTATATGAGCTTATTGCCGTGGTGGTGTTGGGGTTGGTAATATTACTTGCCGTGTGGTGGCGGTTCTCCACTCCTGCTAGTAAACAAAATTCATCAACTGATAACTGTCCTATATGTCCTACGTGTCCAGATGGAGTTAGTTGCCCCGATTGTCCTACATGTCCAGATGGGGTTAGTTGCCCCGATTGTCCTACATGTCCAGATGGGGTTAGTTGCCCTGATTGTCCTTCATGTCCTACGTGTCCAGATGAAGTTAGTTGCCCCGATTGTCCTTCATGCCCTGACCCTCACCCCGGCTCAACATTATGGAAGAGATATAATGGTATTAACGCGGTATGGGGATTGGGTGGTGTACCAAAAGACAATTCCGGGATGACATTTTCAAGCCCACCACCCGCTGGAGTTAAACTTTATGGTAGATTTGATAGCCCTGATGAATGTGAACAAAAATGCAAAGACGACCAACCGTTTTGCAACACATGGGCTATTCACCCTACAGATGCAGGCGTCTATAACAAAACATGCTATGGAATTAATGATACCCACCTTCGCGGTGTACCTCAATCTAATATGATATCGGGGCAGCGTATTAATGTCTTACCGTGATTAATGTAAAATCGCTAATGTCTTACCGTGATTAATGTAAAATCTAAATTCTTATGCAATCCACATAATAAGTTTTTTTATAATTCTTATGCAATCCACATAATAAGTTAAATGTTTATCACACAACAATCATACCAACTACTATAAAAACTACACAATGGTAGAATTATCTATCGGACAAAAACAGGCTTTCGATGCATATAAAGAAGGCAAAAACGCGTTTATTACCGGCCCGGGAGGTGTCGGTAAATCATTTATAATCCGTGAAATACAAAAAGATGCAGAAAGGCGCGGTAAATCATTACAAGTATGTGCTATGACTGGGTGTGCGGCAATTTTATTACAATGCGGTGCTAAAACATTACATTCATGGGCGGGTATTGGATTAGCAAATGGTAGTGTTGATGAAATTATTGATAGGATTAATAAATACAATAAAGTTTATACGTGGTTAAGAACGGATGTATTAATTGTAGATGAAGTTAGTATGTTGTCAATGAGGCTTTTTGATATTCTTAATGCAATTGGTAAAAGTATACGCAAAAATGACAAACCGTTTGGCGGAATACAACTTATTTTTAGTGGCGATTTTTATCAACTACCACCAGTTCCGGAACGTAATGTTGAAGGATCATCAAAATTTTGCTTTGAGTCGGATGAATGGGCTAATATTTTCACAACACATGTAGAACTCAAAACTAATTTTAGGCAAAACAACGGCGACTTTGTCGACATATTAAATCAAATTCGTATAGGACAACTTGATGATAAATCACAGCAAGTATTGCAATCCCGCGTTGGTGAAACTACGGATAGTGCGGTACAGCCCGTTAAATTATTTCCCCGAAAACATTCAGTAGACCGCATCAATAGAGATAACGTACAGGCAATTAAAGAGCCTATTAAAACATTTACTGCAAGAGTGATGAACGAAGCCGACGCCGATATTCCACAAAAAAAGTTAAATGACGAAGAGGCGTATTTACGTAAAAATGCATTATTTGACGAAAAGGTTAGAGTTAAAAAGCATGCGCAAGTTATGTGTATTGCAAATGTAGACTTAGACTTAGGAATTTGCAACGGAAGTGTGGGTGTGGTAGAAGATTATAGTTATGAGGGTTATCCGATTGTTAAATTTAATAACGGCGTTAAACACACAATGGGGCCGCATTTATGGTCAAGCGAAACAATTCGCGGATTCGGTATTATGCAGGTTCCACTTATTTTAGCATGGGCTGTAACAATTCATAAAGTGCAGGGTGCTACACTGGATATGTTGGAAATTGATATTGGTAAAAACATTTTTGAATATGGGCAAACGTATGTTGGATTATCGCGCGTTAAGACAATTGAAGGGTTGTTTATTAAATCATTTGCACCGGAAAAAATTAAAGTTAATGCGAAAGTTAAGAAATTTTATGACTCTATGAATAACTAACTCAGGTTGGGTTATAATATAATTGTGTAATTGTGTAGTTGGGTTATAATATAATTGTGTAATTGCATAAAGACCATTAAATACAATATTATATATTTTTTATAAAACTACACTAAGTATATACAAACAAGCTAGTATGAAAATTATAATAGCAATAATTGCGGTATTAATAATTATCGCTATTTCAGGCCCGCCATTTATGAATTTATATCAGAGTTCTGAAGTAGGAGAATGTGGTTATATTGCAAAACATCAATTAGTTCGCTTACTGGATATATTTGTACTTGGCCCCGCCGGTATTTACTTAGGGCATAAAATACTAACCGAACAGGCAATAAATCCGGTGTGGGGAGCGGGCGCAATTATATATGGTATAAGTACGATATCTTATAATGGGGCTAACTATTTACATAATGCAGAAAAATAAAACTTATAGCACAAATTTCTATGAAGTATTATAGAACATATTGGTTTTGGTGGTGTAATTATATTTTTTATTTTTACATCTATATGCTTCAAAACGCGATACTGCATTATCTGCAAATACTTTAGCAAAACTAATAGTATATAAAATCATAATTGCAATTATCGTTACGACAACCGCGTATACCACATACATAAATGCATTATTTTTATCTTTAACAGGATGTATTGCATCTATTGTCTCTTTAGCCGCAGTATTCCAACTTAACGCAACCGTCAGGCCGAGCGCGGTCATTAATAAATCATTATAGTCTAATCCGGAATTACCGTTATGGTCTTCTTTCATTTTAGTAGGCATTTATATTTAATGGTTTGTTGTTTAATTAATACTGTTATGATGGTTATATATAAATATGTTTATTTTAGCAGTTGAAAAAATATCAATAAATGCCGGGTGTTTCTTAAATACCCTACCTCCAAGGTATTTTTGTGTGTTATAAAACTAACTAATCTACTTTGGAGGTAGTATGTAATTATCAAACCAATCTTTCTCAAACTTAACTTTTTCAATAATTATATTTTTTGCATCATAATTATGATAATATTTAACAATCCTATTAACTGCGGTAATTACTCTATCGTCGTATTTTCGCATAAAATCTGCGATTTGCTTAATAAATTCGTCGGGTATATCTGTAAATAACGCGCGGTACGGGTCAAAATTATCTACTATAAAATATAAGTCGGCGAGAGTGTCGGGCGGTATTCCTTTAAATCCAATACATACTATATAAAGTTCTTGATTATCTGATTTACTAGTCGTAGGTTTAGTGATATACATGTTTTCAAAAAGACATGCGAGTAAATATAATAACGATACAGTTGAACATTCAAACAAAGTGAATGTTTTCATAATATAACTGCCACCTTTGCTGAGAATTGCAAGTGCGGCTGTAGTTGCCCCATACGCAACGCCAATATTATAGCCCTCTTGTTCGGTATAGTGTACGGGCAAATTGCCCTGACCAACTCCACAGTCGGATGTTATGATATTTATACCCGTGTCTTTCAATTTCTCAGCATACGATTGAATATTTTCCGTATCGGTAATGTCGCCGGTATTATGCGGGCCGAAAATCCACTTGTCAATATTCTTTTTAATAAGCCCATAGTCATCGGCGAGACGAGTCCTAAACATATTTTCGGGGTCAACTGTGGTTTTGCCTTCCACACTATCGGCTTTTGTTCGCGTGGCAAACGGATTTAATGTGGTAGCGTGCCAGTTTATTTTTTTGCGCATAATTTTAGTTGCATAAAATTGCGTTTGAATTATAAATATGCCGGGTGCGGCACAAAGATCGAAATATTCTATGGTGTCATGCGCGAATATTTCTGGAAAGGTGCAGTATATTTCATATAGTTTAGCCCAAGTAATTGTAAGTGGCCCTTTGGGTAATTTACTTTGTAGTTGCTGTTTAAATTCCCTACTTACCACTTCAGAGCGATATGATACTTTAGAATATTTTTCGTAATTGAGAGTATCAATTACTGATTTGAAGTCATTGATGCGTTTTTTTTCTTCCATTAATTCCGGAAATACAATAACAGAATCATCGCTATAATCTATTTTTACTAAATCGCGCGGGAGTTGATAGTTTGAATTGTTAATTTTTTGTTTAAACATATTTAATAGTTGTTTCAGTTAGTGTTTTTCAAGTATAAAGATATACGTATTTGTTTATAAAAAATAGCGGTATTATAGTATATATTAATACTTTTATTTATATATTCGTAATTACTCTTTATACCATACTGAATTGTGTAAATTTTGGTATTAATAATGAATATCATTATAACCACAACCCCGGCAACGCAAATTCAAGATATTTGGAAAGAAGAACTGCTAAACAGGCAAGAAACGCAAAATGATGAACAATACAGCCCCTCGTATTCTTTTGATTTAGAATTTGGCAATATACCAATACCGCATATTTCAATTATTAACGATGTAACGCCAAAGGCATTAATTAAAAAAGATAAACAAATAGTATTACGGAGTGTAGCAAAATACTCCGCACCGTCTTTATTTTATTATTCATTACTCAATGTAATGAATTCTACACCAGGTCTATCTGATTATCTTACTAAAAACGCCCCACATACAGTTGGGTTAATAGGCGATGAGTTATTGTCAACACAGCGGGTTTTACAAACTATTAACGCGAGCGCAGAATTGCGGGAATATAAATTAACTGCTGAACCGGCAACGGATGAGAAATTTAATATTGTGATAGATACCAATCACGCTTCTATAAAATCATCAAAGATTATTACACATAACGTGCTTAATACTCATAATACGCGGGTAGTATTATCGCTGTTAACGCAAAATTCGCAATTAAAAGATGGTGGTGTATTTATCGCACGGTTAAATCCTAAGAGTAAAGTAAGTAAAGCACTAGCAACAATACTAAATGATTATTTTTCAAGCGTTGATTTAATTTACGCGTTTAATGCTGAATTATTTATAGTTTGTATCGGATTTGATGCAAATAAAACCATGCCGAAATTCAAATATACTCAAACGCCAAATACATATATAACGCAAATTGATGGTATTGAATTAGATAATAGTATTTGCAAAATAATAGATGCAGTCCCAAATACTTTCACACCCACGTTAGATACAAAAAAAGAAATTATTACCGACCTTAAGGAAAAAATTAATAATTCAATAGAATTTTTAACTAAATATAAAATTGACATTTCTATATATTACCAACCCGATCAAATTTTGTCTGAGTTGCAATATTTTACAGATAAAAAGTAGAACTTGTTTATTTTACAAATAAAAAGTAGACCGTGATATAGAGTATCAAACTAACCAATATTAAGGTAGCACACCCCACACGTTATTACCCAAAATGTCAGCAAGTGTTAAACTACTGCCATTTAAAATTATAGCATGTGTTGATTCAAAATTCGGAATAGGTAAAAACGGCAAAATTCCGTGGCATAATCCTGAAGATTTACGTTGGTTTGCTAAAAAAACAGCAAACTCGGTAATTATTATGGGGAGAAAAACACATGAATCTATTGGTAAAGTTTTAGATAATAGAATTAATGTAGTTATTGGTTCTAATGGTTCTAATGATTCTAACAGTTCTAACAGTTCTAATGGTTCTAATGGTTCTAATGGTTCTAATGGTTCTAATAACGCTAATAACGCTAATAATGACAATAATGATAATAACGCTAATAACGCTAACACGGGCATCGATAAGCAATTAGATGATTTTTATATAGCAAGCAACCTCAATGACGCATTAGCTATTTCTGCGGGATTTTATAAAAATATTTATGTAATCGGCGGTGGTATGATCTATCAAGAAGCCATTGTACATCCTTTATGTCGTAAACTTATAATTACTCACTTACCCGATTCTTATGATTGTGATGTAGTATTTCCACAAATTCCACCAAATATGTATAATAACGTTATTTTATACCGTCATCCAAAATATGATTTACAGATTAAATTATATTACCGCAGTAATAATTCCGAATCCGAATATTTAGGACTACTTCGCCGTGTTCTTGCTGCACCCCAAATTGATAATCGCACAGATACGCCGACACAATCGGTTTTTGGTGAATTAATTAAATACCCATTGCGGGATGAAGTAGGCAATAATATTATTCCTCTATTCACAACTAAATTTGTACCATTTCGTTTAGTATATGAAGAACTATTATGGTTTTTGCGTGGTAGTACAAATACGGATTATTTAAAACTTAAAAATGTGGGCATTTGGGATGCCAATTCTACTACTAAATTTTTAGAATTGGCGGGGCTACCGCAATATCGCGAAGGTGAACTGGGCCCGATATATGGACATCAATGGCGGCGATTTAATGCACCATATGTGCCAGAATGCAATATCGCCGACCCACCTAATTCTGCCGGTTTCGTTGACCAGATATCTGAACTTATTAAAGGTCTAAAAACTAACCCGCTATCTAGAAGACATGTTGTTAGTGCGTGGAATCCGCAACAACTAAAAGAAATGGCGCTTCCGCCGTGTCATCTATTATTTATATTTAACGTTCAAAAATCGCCGGAAGCCGCCTCTAATAAATATTTACTTAATTGCCATCTTACAATGCGCAGTAATGATTTATTTCTTGGCCATCCATTTAATGCCGCAAGCTATGCCGCATTAACACATATGATTGCTAAAATATGCGATATGGTGCCTGGTGAACTTGCAATTAGTATCGCAGATGCGCACATTTACATAAATCATATAAATGCGATTAAAGAACAGTTATTACGCAAACCTTACGGATATCCGCAAATTATGTTTAGTGAAAAAATAGAAAAAATGTTTAATGATGATTTATTAACAATTGACGATTTCAAATCTGATGATGTGAGTGTGGTGAATTACTATCATCAAGGTCGTATTGCTGCCGGTATGGTCGCATAATACGGGCGGGTATTATTTATTAGTGTGAGGGTGTGTTTTTTAGTATAAATGCATATTATTACAAATAGTATTGTTATTTTAATTAGTGTTTAATGATTTTAATTAGTGTTTAATGATTTTAATTAGTGTTTTGGTCGCCGTTAATGCCGAATAAAGCACTACCGGTTAATAGTCCATTTGCTAAGGTATTGCTTGTTAATGAACCAGTTAATCCTACATGACCGGGCACGTTAGCTGGAGCATCTTTATCGGTTGGGTCGTTCTGTTCATTCATATCACTACCGGGATAAAACGAACATTCATCTTGGTCAGCCAGAACAACATCATCCATATCTAGTTGGTTGTCTGTGGTGTCAATTTCATCTAATATATTTGGGGCAAAATCTTCATCAGTTGATGGTTCACTTGATGGATTTATTTCATTCATCACATCCGCAAATCCTTCAAAATCACGGGTAGAAAGATTATCATTTAAATCACTACCATTTTTCATATTAACAATAACATTAGTTCCCGTGATAGAAATCGCACTTTCATTACTTGACTTACAATCTTTTTTCTTAACATTATTAGACAGTATATCCTGTTTATATGTAATTAATAAGTCTTTAACAGTTTTTATTACATAAATTGCCCCTACAGTTGTAAGTATATATCGCAAACATGTAGTTGCGTATGTAAATTGGGGTTCATTCATAATTAGTGATGTATATTAAACTATATACATTAAGGCAGTAAATATTTAGACAAAAAATGTAATTTAATTGTTTTGGTTTTATTGCGACAATCAAATTGTCTTTTTATATTCTTGTATGTGTGTGGGGGGGTTATTGTGTATGTGGGGGGGTTATTGTGAAGTAGAGGCCTTCAGTTCACCAATTGTCTTTTTAGTACCGTCGCGGGATGTAATCATTTTCATGTCTTGCTGAGATTGCGGTTCTTCAAGAAGATAATCGGGGGCTTCCGCCTGCGTATAAAACTTATTACGTTTTACAACACCATCGCTATCCTGACCCCAAACATCAACCTGAATTGCGTCTTCCGGAACTTCTGCCATTTCTTTATCAAAATATGCCTTTTGTAATTCTTCACGTTCGTCTTTACTAAGTCCCTCTTTAGCACCAAGTGCCGCAATAGATGTAACCGCACTCTTGTATTTACTTAAGCTTTCGTCATCCGGGCCTTCGCGTAAAATATTTTTCTTCTTTTCGTATTTAACGCGCTTTTGCATCATGTCCTTACCTAAAGATTGGTCTTCTTTAATCTTTTCTGTCATACGGCGCAGTAATTCTGTGTCCTTATTGTCGTAATCAACTTTGTCTCGGTTTTCTTTGCGTGATGTAAGATAAGTCCATGCGCCATTTTCAACTGTGATAATAGGTGCAATAACATTATCCTTATTTTTCTTAACATGTGCAGATGAATCATCTTCATTATCAAATGAATCATAAAAGTTAATCGCAAATTCAAGATCGGGTTGGTCGAGATATAGCGCGCCTACTGCCTCAATAAATTCTTCATAGTGATTATCTTTATATCTACTCCAGTTGTAGAATACTTCTGCAGAAGGCTCCACCTCTGCAACCGCGGCGGCGTCATCACTTAAGTTAGTACGCATTTTTTTACGAAGTTCCATGGCCCACATTGGTTGATTTTTGTCAACCGCACCAAATGCACCGCGAACATGGCGGTCCGGGTTATATTCAAAGATACTATCTAAAAATTTCTTAATGATACCCCGCTCTTCCGCATTCTTGACATTCTTTTCTTCCATAGTCAAGTTAATATCATCTACATATGGCGACTTAAATGGTGCAGAATTATCCGCAGATTTGCTAACAGAATCGGCAGTAGACTTAGGGGTAGAATCATCAACTTCTGCTTTTCCTCCAGAGACGGGTGAAGCTGTGGATTCTTCCATTTCTTCTTTACGATATTTAACTAAAAGCTTTTTACGATCGGCTTCAAGTGTACGTGCAATATCCGCATCATACATGGGGGTATATTCTTCAAGTTGTCGATAAATAAAACCAATCAAGCTGGTCATAAGCATGCGTTTATGGTATTCTTCCCTAAAATTGATAATAGAAATGTTAGCATACGTCTTTTTTCCCCTCGTAGAGGTTACTGTATGACCCAGTGGGTCTAATTTACGTTGAATTTCCACAATCTCTTCTAATGAAAGACTGTCTAACTGGTCTGGATTGTTAACAATGTCATCAAGCAGGTCTTTGAAATCGGCCATATTGTAATAGTTATATGAGTATTATAAAGTACTAATATAGAAATGATTATTAGCAATCCGTATTAATAGGGTTGCCTGAAAGTAAGATTTGTTATCTATATAATATGTAATAAGGATTTCTCTAACTTATAATTGTTCAATAAAGTTAATATTTGTTTTCATATGTATATCTTAAAAATACTTCGTATTAAATAATTAAAACATATATTATATTATAGCGTAAAAGAGGCAATTTTAACCATATTACAATGAAATATGACTCATACTATTGAAACCACACATACTAAAATATTACAAAAATTAGATATTATAGGAATTTCTATTGATGAGTTAAAATTAGTAGAAAACAATAATCAAAATGATGAAGATATTAACAATATAAATGAATTGCAAAAACGTTTTAATGACATAAAAGAAGATTATAACTTATCTACAATGAGCACATTAACGTCATATTACTTACACGGGGATACAAAAAATACAAAATCGGAATTTATACAAATCATAACTACAAATAATTATATTGCCGCTATTAACGAATTATCAAGAGAATTAAAAATAAATATAGGGGTAATATTTCCACAATATACTGCTATTATTAATCATGTTCAGGCGCATGGCGGTGATATTATGGGCGTTATGAGCCAAGAAAGGCCCACAAAGGGAAGAAAGTCAAAAAAGACTAATGAGCAAATTATAATTTCAAAAAGTGTTAGTGATGATGCAAAACGAGTTATAGAAAAATTATTACGGGAATTGTCAATCGCCGATTCTATAGATGTAGAACAGCAATTAGTGAGGTCTGATTATGAAATATGCGAATGTGGTGAAAAAATGATAGTCGCTCCCATATCATCAGAATTATTTTGCCCAAATGATGATTGTGGTGAAATTCGCATTTTACATGGCACCGTATTTGAAGATTACCAATTCTATAATCAGGATGGTCAAAAAACTAAACACGGGTCATATACACATATGCGGCATCTTAAATTTTGGGTAGAACGAATACAGGCACGTGAGAATAAAGAATTTAGTAAATCTGAACATGGAAAAATTGACCACTGTATTAAACGTGATGGTATGCTTACTAGCGAAATTAATTGTATGGTAATGCGCAATTATCTCAAAGAATGTAAGCTTACCGGACTTAATAATCATGCACCGTTATTGGTAAGAATAAAAACGGGTAAAGTGCCGCCGCAACTTACATATAATGAAACCAATGAACTTAGCATTAAATTTTCTAAATTGATGGAGTATTATGACCGTCTTAACCCTGAAGAGACATTTGATAGACAAAATAAGCCGTATTATCCTTATTTTATCTATAAAATCCTTGAAAATATGTTTTGTAAAAGCTCTAAAATTAGAATTTTAGAATGTATACATTTACAATCTCGTGAAACTGTAATTGATAATGATTTAATTTATGAAAAAATATGCGATTCATCCAATGGTGAATTTACATTTAAGCCAACAGATAGAAATGAGCATATGTAGTTGGGGAGGGGTGGAGATTATGTGTACGCGCGTGTGTAGTTGGATGGGTGTATGCGGTTGGATGGGTGTATGTGTGTGGTTGGATGGGTACTATTCAATACCACAATAATAAAAAATTGATTTTTTTCACCTAAATAAAAGAGATTCCAATGGCCGCCCAGAAGGACGATATTGACGATATTGGCGATCTGATGGCCGACATGGATAGGCGTACCAAGGCGTTTGCGGGTATTATCCGCACCGCGATTAAGGGACATGCCGCACGACTGACTACGAGTGCCGTTTCGAGCGCTTATGTATCGATTTGTGATAGTGTAGAATCTGGTGTATCCGATAGGGTAGAGGAGTTAATACTGACTATCCTGATGCAGGTTGTTCAGACGATTAACTCGCACTCTAACCAACCCGTTCTGGAGACTGATAACGAGATTGTGCAAAACACGGGTGGCAGATTGGTTTTGCGTTTTGATTTGCAGTTCACAGAGGACGCATTCAAGGAGATAATCCACGCGGTTCGTGAGGGTAAAAGTCTCGAGAACCTGTTTAAAGGGGGGGAGTTGGTCAAGTCAGCCGGGAAACGATGCTGATTTTGCGGTATCGCACCGCAATCTTTTCATTGTAATTTTTTTCATTGTAATTTTTTTCATTGTATTACTTATTTTTTATATAACTAAAAAGCCTAAGACTATGAAAGACAGTCAATCTCTAATTTAAATAAAAGTAGTCAGAAAATAGAAAAAAATAGCATTTTCAGGCGTGTATGTATAGAGTTGAGATTATAGATTATAGAATTAAGATTATAGGTTATATTATTGAGATTGTAGGTTATAGAATTAAAATTTTACATTACATATATTACAAAAAAAATTACAGTACATCACGAGGTGATTCTCCCGTACCGTCCCAGACAACATGGGGATGATAATATTTACTCCTTTTCACCTGCTTCATCAAATAGATGACCATGTCTCTATCGTCATCCCAACGGTGCCAACAATACCACTCAGACCAAGTGATGAACAACTCAAAGTTCTTATCGTTACAGAACACAATCACCGTTCCACCCCCCATTTGTACACCGTTAAGCAACCCAGACTCTTCTAAGCCTCTGGGGTCATTACACTCTATAAGTGTATATCCCGGAACTTCAGCAGTTGCCACAACTTTTTTTTTCTGCTGCAACTTCTTTTTCCGCTGCAACTTCTTTTTCTGCCGCAACTTCTTTTTCCGCTGCAACTTCTTTTTCCGCTGCAACTTCTTTTTCTGCCGCAACTTCTTTTTTCTTCCATAACTTCTTTTTCCTGCCTTTGACATCTCTAAATATCAATAAAAGACAACGTCAACGGTAGAGAAGCGCGTATTGTATTTAAAATAAAAAAAATCAATTTTAATATACATAATGCGCAATCTCACAAAATCAGCGTTTTCGGGCCGATTTTGTTAGTTTGGGTGTAAGAGTAATGACGGTCATCAACAGCTCCACCGGATACGTAGGCACCTCCTCCTCCCGATGCCATGGGCGCCGCACCCGCATGACGGATAAGGGTCGCATTGCATAAAGTTTGGTGGCATCAGCGAAGTAATTGTACGTTCGCCGCTTACCCGGGCATCTGATTGCCATCTCACCGATGATTTCATTGATGATGCCGCCTGCATCATCAACACGGTACAAATTGTGGGTGTTTTGCATTTCACGCACAAACCGTTCCCCATCCGACAGTAGCTCCTGCACGGTCTTACTACCGTCAGTACCCACACCAACAATCAACACCGAAATCGGATGACCAGTCTTTTTCAGCGCATCAAAGATTACCACATCATCTGCCGGGTTTGAGGAGCATATGTTCATGCCCTGATTCACTGCCGTTAGGCTGAATTCACGCGGACCGTACCGGGTTAAACCTGTGTTGATAAGAACGGATATAATATTAGCCGTCGTCTTAGGTTTCGGAACTATCCACACGACTCCGATGCCGAGATTCTTCGTCACTTCTTCGATGAAGTGATGGGTACAATACCGTTTACCCTCCACACTCTGCATGTCGCGTGTTAGTTGACTTCCCGGGGGAATGTACCACACGTTTCCATCGGCGATAGAATCATCGTTGATGCATTCGGCGTCTGGGAAAATAGTACTCACCCAATTCGCGCCATCAGTAATGATGGTGACAGCTATTATGATGTCAGTGCCGTTCTGCCTTGCCAGCAAAGCGCATAAAAGACAGCCCGAACCACCACCCGCCGCACAGAACACCGTGTTTTCGGTAAATGTCGATTTGTCGAATTCGATGGTGTCATTAAATTCTTTCAAAAATTCTTGATAATCCACGTCGGCCTCCTCCGTAGTATCAGCCATGACTATGGGATGTTGTATCAACCACCAGAATCTAATTAAGATAAAAAAATCATTTTTATTACAACACAAGTTGGATGGACACCCCATCCGGATTGATGTGGATCCCTTTGAGCTGCCCCACTAACGCGTCCTTCTCCTGTTTGGATGCGATGGCGACGTCCCTATTATCGATAGTTTTGACCGCACATTTGTGTATGTGGATTCCCTCGGGGACCCCACGGCTCGTCGCGACGTTGATGATATTTCCGATTAGCACTAGTCGTATAGCATCGGACACAATCAACACGTCCAACACTAGTGGAGTATATACACACCAATACATCACTGTGGCTGTTCCGAATCTATCGGGACGGAAGGGAAATGATCCGGGGGGCGGGGGCACAGTTGGGTCCCCTCCTATGCCATCGAAATCGACAATTTCGAACAAAGAAGGTTGGTGCACATATGGTTCGGCCATTTTGTCGTGAGAAAGGGTATATCTGTCCAATACACCACAAATCTAACAATAAGATTACATAGACAAAAAAATTTCAATTTTCATTATGTATCTGTGGATGTGTGGGTGTGTGCACACTCTCATATACTCTCATACACTCTCATATACTCTCATACACTCTCATACACACACCCACACTCTCACACACCCACACTCTCATACACCCACACACCCACACACTTACACACCCGCATACTCACACACACACATCAATATCACTACTATCGGAGTTCATTTTTATGAAGAACAAGAATTTCTTTCTGACCATCAATCTATTCAACGGTTATATAGCGGGTTTATACGAAAAGCCTGAAAGTAAAGATGAAGCTTTGTAATGTTTGATTTCACACACGCACACAAAGAATAGTAAAAAAAAATGATTTTTTTCTATCTAAGTAGAAAACTTCTTTTCTGGGTTAGGTGAGTTGTTCCCGATACTTCAGTCGCAATGTCCGAACCTCAGCGTGTTGAAGCTGTTGTGCCTGGAATTTTATCGGATAGAAAGATGGATTTTTCCGATATCTCCAGGAACGTGGAAGTCGTTGCAGGGGGTAGTGGTTCCGACGCGATCTTAGCTGCGTTTGTTGCGGAACGCAAACAATTGAACCGCATAACCGTTGTAACCAACGGTGGCGGTGATGATTTGCAATGGGTCACGGCCCAGTTTCCAAACGCAAAACCCATAGCCGGTACGGAAGGTCGTGCTTTCCGCATCCCTCGTGGGAGTGTTTTGTCCCCGACCCATCAAAAAAAAAAGGATAGTAGGGCTCAGACCCACCACTACATTAATCACGCCGCTACTATGATGGATGTGATATGGGTCCTTCCACGCAGCAAGGATGTCGGTGAATTGACCAATATCTTCAAATTCTGCTTTGACTCCGCAGAAGCGCTAGTCGTGGACCAGGGTGGTGATGCGCTCAACACCAAGGAAGTGGATGGTGTGCCGTATGAGGACGACTATGTGGCCCTGATGGCCGTGCAGGCAACGGGCCGGCCAACCCAGGCTGTTATCGTTGGATGTGGAACCGACGGGCAGTCGTCTCCGGAAGAGTGGGTCAAGCAGGCTAAGGCTTTCAAAAAGAAGCACGGTGCGGAAATCTGCGGGCTCATATTGGGCAACTTCGATCTGCAGAAATTATTCCGTGATTTCGCTGGAGCATTCGGGTCAGATGGTACCAGGAGGACCTATGATCATTTGTTGGCCGCACATGACCGCATAGATAACGGTCAAGAAGACATCCCGTATTTGGTGGAACGGGCGCACCTTCAACCAAACGGGCCGCCATTGTGGAATATCAAAGACATGACACAATGTCTTGTAATACCACTCCCATTCGCCACGGGACCGCAATGAACCTGGATTCATTCTTGGTGTGTTTGAAGGAATTCTTAACAACACCAGCGGGCAAGACCAGTTATCTATGACACAGAAGGTGCCCCGTATGTAATTTTTTTGTGGGTTTTAGACGTTAATAGGTTAAATTGTAGATTTGATTGTGTGAATATTTATCATATATTTACCACATGTTTGCCGTATACTTACCATATATTTACCGCACACTTACCATATATTTACCACATGTTTACCACATGTTTACCGTATACTTACCACAAACTTACAAACCATACACACAAACAGTAAGTAGACAACCTAAGCACCTAGTTCACTTTGTTATGTCGTGTATTAATTTAAAATAACAACGAGACGAAAAAACTCAGAGAAGAAAAAATATTTATCATTAGCCTACTTAAAAAAATATAAAAAGTATAAAAATTATAAAAATTATAAAAAGTATAATGCGTTTTTATTTGTGATTGTTTATGGAAAAAAAGAAACAAATATCACAAATAAACATACTAAACAGAGGTCTAGCATGTTATTTGCGATGAAGAGTGTTCTCCTAGGAGAACATCAATGGCCCCGCTGCCTCAGCAGTAAGACTCGTCCATACCGCCATTGGCAGCGTCAATGGCATCGGCAGTGCCCCAGACCGGTGCCGACGCAGGCTCGATCGGCGGTTAGTGCCGTTCTTGGGCTGCGATGGTGGCTGCCCGGAGCTCCTCATTCATGAGGATGCCGAAACGGCCGTTGGGGTCGGCGCCTTCCCACCCCTCCTTGTGGCTGAAGTTGATGATCGGCTTCGCGGGGTCTGGGTTGACCGTAAAGCCGTCCACCTCGTAGAACGAGTCGGGCACGCGCGGCACGGCAGCATAGCACTTCACGCCGTCCCGCATGACATGGCGACCCCGCAGCTCGTGCATCATCGAGAAGTTCTTCGGCTCCTCACCGCCATGCTTCGCGAACTCGATCGGGTCCGTCGCGACCATGATGACAATCGCATTCGTGCACTTACGTCCGCGCGCCATGAACTCCTGGAAGATGACGTCGAACACAGTAGCGTTGAGCCCGATGACCTTACACTCCTCAATGAGCTCGACGCACGCATCCAACGGAGTCATCGCACTTCCCGAGGGAAACCCCACGAACTCCTTAATGTTGTATCCGCCGAAATCGGCGGATTCAGTGGGCATGTATCCCGCCAGCACCTTCCGGCATCCGGTGTCATCACGGTAGAGCACCACCGCCATGGCGCCGTTCACAGATGCGTTGAGCTTGTCGGCGGGACCGTCAACCGTGATGGCGACGGCAGTCTGTCCGCACATCGCGCCGGTAGCGTTGGCAGGCGGATTCGGCTTGAAGATGACAGTGTCGCCGCCATCGCCGTTCGTGAAGAAATCCTTAACCACGCCGTACTCGTCGAGGCCATCATCAGAGGTGACGAGGGCCACCGGGTCCCAGCCCCTGCGTAGGCGGTCCTTGTTGATCTGGATGATCTCGTTACCCACAGTGATCGAAGTCGTGCCGCAGGGGGCGATGTGAACCGTTGTCGGGGTGACGACGTCCGCCGAAGCGGCCAGGTCAGTCGGAGCGGCCATGATATGTAGGGAACAAAGAGACAAAGAGAGAAATGTCAGCAATTCAAAATATCACCTCAACCTTCACAAGCTCTACGAGTTGAGAAGTTCAAAGGATACTTAGACAAAAAATTTTCAATTTTTTTTAACCATCATTATACCATTATAACTCCTCATTTATGCTGTTTTTAGGTCAAAATAGAGCCTTTACCACCCAAAAAAATAAAAATATACAATTACTACTCCCCGTGTATTCTCATAGAGTACAAACAATATTTCATCATTTTCACACCCATGTATTGTAGCGGGTCATAGCAGTTGGTGCATATCACGCGATTGCTTAACGCGCTAATTGCTTTTTTCGCATTTCCGCTCAAACTTATGACTGGGATTATGCTTACTCCCCATCATGTGGCACAACGCACAAACGTCAAAGTCATCAACACCGCAAGATACACACTGATAATAATCCTCGTCGAGGGTGATGGCTTGATTGCACCCATCGCACATCCTGTATGTGCCCCACCCCGTTATGTCGTCATGGTTTACATCATGCGGGATAAGATGGCTGATCTCTACTGGAGGTTTCCCGTCCACGAAAACCCCAAAGCGCCGGAATTTTTCCAACACATCATTGGCCTCACTTCCCTTAAATACGGTTGGTGTTTCGGACGCCATTTTGGGCCTCAATGTCGTTTTTTTATATTTAGATAAAAAATTTTCATTTTTTATTATGTATGTGCATGTGCACGCGTGCACACACCAATAACCGCTTAATAACCACTTAATAAGCAAAACGGGCATCTCATGCAATTTTTGCATCCTGGGCATTTATGGCATAATCCACATTTTTTACCCGGCTTACACGGACATACACCGCATTTAGAACAGTTCGGATTACGTGAACACATAAAAACCGCCAACCATACTACTGCGATAATAACCACAACCATTAAAAAATCTCTACCATCCAACATCGCAATAGTGTGTGATGATTTGTGCGTGATGGCGCGTGATGGTGCGTGATAGTATACAATTTATATATAAGTCGCGATAATTCATACAATATTCAATTGAGTAAAATTAATGGATGTGTTAAAATAGTGTTAATTTACCATTTTGCCATTTTGCCAATTTGCCAATTTGCCAAATTAACAAAACTCGCCATAAAACGGATTATTCTTATCCATATTAGTACCATTACGTTCAATATTACTACAGAAATTTCGTAACGGCGAGCTTCCAAAACAGAAATTATCATGTAATTCTGCAACAAATTTATATAATTTATTTTCTTGCCGCAAATATACTAATTTTTCAAAATCAGGCGGTTTCCATCTTAACTGCATGGATACCACATCTACACGTTTTGCTAATTCTCGCGGAAAATCATTAGATTTTCTACCAAAGAAGGCATTTGCGCATATATCGCTGGTAAAAACACTAATAAATGCATTTTTACGTAATGACGACGCAATATCAGTATCATCTTGACACGCAATTATTAGCGTAATTTTTACATGCCGGGCTTGATAGAAAAGTTTCCTTACGACTTCTTTTTTTTCGTACTTTTTAATATCGGATGCGCAATCATCAAAAATTAACACAAGCCGCGGATTAAAATTTAAATATTTAAGGGCAAACTGCTCCTCCGATGAAAGTTGCACACCAGATAAACGATGCACATTATCGCCTATAAATTTTTTATAAATTAATGCAAGAAGTTCTTTATATTTTTCCTCAATTTTATTAATTTTGGCTTTTTGTGCATTCTTTTCAAAATAAGTATCTTTAATTTCTTCAATATGGTCGCGTTTTGACTCGCGAACTCTTTGTATCATACTATTTACAGAAGTCAACCCTAGTTTAGAATATAAAGATTCTAATATTTCGGGACTATTCGCTCTCGCATAAACCGCGGCCATCATTTCCTGTCTAGCCCATATCCGTTCTAATAATTCTATATCAAATTCGTAATGTATAAGAGGCGCCGGTACAACTCCACATGAATATGTTTTATTCGATGGGTCAGTAGGGCAAAATACTAATATTTGGTCAGCATGCCGATTAAGATGCCATAACATATCAACTATAATTGCCGATTTACCCGTTCCGGATGCACCATATATTGCTATAGACCTATCTAATAGCAACCGGTAGTCTAACCTTAATTCATCTAATGTATCCGCCATTTTGCTTCATAATTTAAAATTATCAAAAATATGGTTATATATAACCCTCTTTTTATATCTAACTAAAAAACAACGTAAGAAAAAAGAAAAATAACAAAGTTGCGTTAGAGAATGGCTTGTTACAACATAATTGCGTCAAATTTCAGTTTTGCCAGAACTACGATTTGAATTACGCGGCTGAGAGGCGGCTTGATGTTTTCGCTGCTTTTCTTCTTTCAACAGATCTAACTGCTGTTGAAGATAAGTAGGCGTGTACTTACCTACCGCACTATCAGAAATGGCGCATCTACCGCGTCTATGATGTCTCCACCAGCGTTGGATAATAATGGCAGCAAATAACCTCAGTTTATGAGGATTATGCATACCCCACCCAGATTGAAGATACATTGATTTACCGTAAATTCCCCAATTAAGCGGTAGTTGTATGGGTAGTAGTATGGACAACTCCTTACACGTTGCGCGAATTTGGTTATATGCTTCCAGGTTGTCTGTTTTGGCAAATTCCAACCCGATAATGTGTAGTGTTTTCACCACCAAATTCCAGGTTCTACGCGGTTCCTTCGTTCTACACCACGGCAAATGACTTTCTTTCTTGCGGTATTTTTCAGTTTTCCCCTGTTTTCTGCGACGGCGTTTTTTTCTATTTTTTGGTATTGCATTTTTTAAAATTTCCACGGCTTTTGGGCATGGGATGGCATTTTCAACACCGTAGTGTTGCTGCGGAACACCCCGCAGTAGCAATTTACTGTTTAATTGGTCAGTCGCCCGAATCTGCTCAATCCAACATCTACAAGTGTAGTCTCGATTTGTACAATACAAACTGTGTTTTTCTAATGACTTTAAGGCGGGGTGTAGATGCCTCCCACGCGGCTTTACTATCGCAGAACACCTCACTGTCGCAGAACGCTTTCTACCCGACATAGTTGAATTATGCGTTGTTTTAATATTTGATGATAAAAAATCAATTTTATCATAATGTAGTTATACAACTCTACTACATCATATATAGTTATGTTAATAAATAGTCGTGTGTTTATTCATGTTTGCGTGTAAACGTATATTTTAATTTAATATTATAACATATAATCATAATTATATAATATACTATTTTTGTACTACCCACAATAACCAATACTACATAATATCTGTATTTACATAATATACTCTGCAGACCGCAATTATATACACACAATATCCAAATATGCCTTTTAGTATAAGTGAGGCACGAAATTATGTTGGGAGTGGGGTAACGGGAATTCCCGTTATCGGGGGAATGGTTAAAAGTCCCATTAATACCGCTATTTTAATAGCATTAATTATTTTATTAATAAATATGTTTGTTTATCGCGATGTAGACACTGGAGATACCGGATTATTTACACTAAGTTTGCGGTCTTCTATATACATACTCGTATTAGCTACAGGAATTATTTTTCTTCATAATAAACATTTCCTAGACGAATTAAAGAAGGGTAATAGTAGTGCTGAATTAGACTCTGTATTTGGTGCGGGAGAAACACTAAACACCAGCGATGAAATTAGTACTCTAGGTGGTACAAAATTAATTGATGTAAATATTGCGGATTTGGGCGATGAATAAAATAATTTATACACACTCCAATAACACCCATTACACTCATTCTTTATATACCTCACCATACACCCATACCATACACCCATACCCCACACATACCTACATACCTACCTACCTACATACATACCTCACACCTCACACATACCTACATACACACCCCACACCCCACACTAATAAAAAAAATGAAAAAATAAAATTAAAATTAGAATTGATGGCTTGGGACATAACCTAATACGTTTTAATCAATTGATTGATGGGTTGGGACGTTTGGTTGTTTAGCTATTGTTAATTAAATTTTAGACATATTAACCCCAAAATACATAATTTAAGGCCTTTAAATATATTATCATAAGTATAATAAATAATAATTAAAGTGGGTTAAGATGATTTTATTCGGGTTGCAGGAAACCCCTGCTATTAAGAACTTTAGGGTGAAAGAGAGGCACGCATGGTGCAGCGAAACTGGTATGCATATAGCAAATTATCAGGATTCACACAGCTCCTACCTGGATGTACGACGGCCATCGGTTTACAGTAATGAGGTTTTATTGCTTACGGTCTGGCCAGCTGTATCTTGAAACTTTGATTATTGTGAAACGGTGTGGTTGCTTCTGCAACTTTCCTTATCGTGCACGGATGGTTCCCCTTATAATATCATCATATGTCTAAAATTTTTTTTCTTTAATTACCATAATTATTTGTTGAAATTTTTTGTGCTAATTTTTCTTGCTGATGACGTATATCAAATTCTTCAGACTCCGACTCTTCATCATCATCATCATCACTTTCAGATGTTGTGTTTAATGTAGAGTTTGATACAATAGCATCATCAACACCATCAGCACCAACATCCACTATCACACTATCTTCGCTATCTGATTTTAATTTATGCACATCGACTTTATAATCCTCATCTTTATTATTGTCAACTGACGGATCATTTTCAAATGGGTCTTCATTTTCAAATGGGTCTTCATTTGAAAATGGGTCTTCATTTGAAAATGGGTCTGAAGTCTGAACGACATCAATTTGTTGTTTATTACGTCTTCGCGATCTTCTGCTTATACTGCGTTTTGTATTATCGCAAGTGTTAGTGGTATTATCATTATCTAAAACATTAGAGGCGTTTTGTGTGGGTGTATTATGCGGGGTACTATCAGAAGTATTATGCGAGGATATAGTGGGGGTATTATCAGAAGTATTATGTGGTGTTGCACGCGATATATCATTATCCATTGCCGATTCCGGTAGAGTTGCCAGACCCCCTACATTATTTTTTGTTAATTTATCTAATTGTTCATTATGAATTTTAATATCCGACTTAAGTGCATCAATTTGCTGATTTAAGGCATTAATTATTTTTTTGGCTTGCTCTAACTGTGTTTGATATTGTGTTTTTTCTTTTGCGGTTTTAGTAAGTAGCATTTTAATTTTATTAACAATACCAATATCAACCTGTTCTTCTTTATTTTTTCCGGTAAGTTGACGCGTGAAATGATTAAATATACGTTCGCGGATGTCTGAAAATATTTCATTCATATCTTTTTGTAATATTTCAACATTATGTTGGTCATTATGTTGGTCGATAATAGAAGATAGTTTTTCAAAAGTTAATATACGTACGCCAAATTCAAGTACTGCCTCTGTAACGATTTTATTAATAAAAAACTCTTTATCTACTTCTTTAAGATCGTGAAAATATTCTTCCGGAACAAAACATTCAAGAATATTATCTAAAAATTCTACCAGACTAATGGTTGAATATTTAGTTTCATGTTGATAATATTCATGAATTTCTTTTACAGTTTGACTATAGTATTTTGGTTCATTTTGCACGCCATACATAAATAAACGGATAGTGTTCTTGTATTCATCAGTTAAACTTTCAGATTTATCGTTAAGTTTATTTTTGTTATGTGCTTTAATGTATAATTTGTTGTAGAAAATATATACAAAATAACTACCTATAACTCCAAACATAGTAGTGGTTTTTCTATCATAATGTTTATACATTATTGGACGGTTTGATAATTTTTAATTAACAATTTAACTCTACCATAAATCAAATATTTATATAATTAATAGTTAGAATATCTAATTGGAAATAACCAACTATGTGATTATTTTTATTATTGGCCGGGTAATCAATTATAATAGGCATCACAATTCCCATGTGAATTACCCACTATATGTTAATATAAAAAAATAAATTATATAACTGTCCAATCGGATAATCTAAGATAGTGCGGCAATATCACCCATGAGTGAATCTTCTTGTGCTTTGTTGCGTACAAATTTACTACCCATCGGGGCTGTGTAGCGTTCCGCAGTTTCATACTCCAAAAATCGCATATCATTTTCAACATCATCTTTTTGTGTAATGCGGTATTGTTCATTAGAGGTTTTGTAAATAGGTGTTGGGTCTGATTCAACAAGAACCTTTTCACCATTATAATGTTTCTTTTTACTATGTTTGGTATTTTGCAGGTTGGTTTTGTAGTTGACTGTTGCTAACGACTCGCCATCTACTTCCATTCGGGTTCGTGATTTTTTATTACGCGTGTTTTCAGTTGCATGATTATTTTTACGTGATTGGGCGGTGCCTTCACGCAATTCATGACTAGTATTCATGCGTTCAATTTGGCGCTTAATCTTAACTGTATCAGCGCCGGGTTGAACACTTTTATACATAAGTTCAGCACTTAAATACAAATGATCGGGTTTGACGTGATTCGCCACCCCTTTACCGCTAGCATGATTTTTACCGGGGGTAAGAGACTTTGAGGTAAATGAATTATCGCTGTTTTTAAAATCTGCATCATGTGATTTACTACCCAATGCGTGTGTTAATTTTGTTAAATCGTCGGTAAGTAATGCATGTTTATAGGTGCGCGATTGAGCGGATTCAGTTGTTTCAGTATCTTGGTCTGCCTTGTGTTTTTGTTCAACGATTTTACTCATTAATACACCCATTGTTTTATACGCTACCGATTCATCGCTTTCCCCCGTGGCCGCTTCACCGTCATATTTAAGCGCTTTACTACCTAGTTCACTAACAAGTACCGCAGACCTTGGGTTATCGCCATACCGTGCCACCGCGAATTCATGGTCGGGGGTATGGCGATTGTAAAACTTACCACTACTTAATTCAAGATTAGATAAAATAACGGTTTTACGTTGCGGTGTAATCCCAGAATCACGTATAAAGTCTGACATATCTTCATATTTTCCATCAACATTTTCCGCGACAGAACGGTGTTCCCATGAGCGATTCATACCATTACGTTTGCCATCTTTAGATGTAGAAAATACTTTAGTGCGTTGTTTAGCTGATTTAATTAAATATTGCTTTCCGGCCTGTACTTGGTCTTCACGCCACCCACCACCCGTAATACTATTATCCGCGTCGGCATCCCACCGCACAAATTTAGTTCGTGCTTCATGCTGTTCCTTAAGTTTATCAAAATCAGGGTCAGTGAAAGTGCGACGAGGGTCGCGGTCTTCCGGCCCATGAAACCCAAGAAATAATTCAGGTTGATGCACCTCTTGACCTGATCGGGTGCCGGTGTATCGTTGATTTAAAAATCCCGCACTCTGATTATTAGTTTGGGGTTGGTCTTGTTCAAAGGAGCGCGGGTCGGGACGAAAATCGGCCAATGTTTCGCGCTGATAGGCCTCTAATACATATTCGCCTTCTCCGGTATCCGTTTCCTCAAATTTAGAAATAATAGCCTCTGCGGGCATTTCACCAAAAGGTAGTGCTGTATCTATTGTAAAATTATCTCCCATGGTTATTGTTTTAATTATACTGTTGTAGTATAGTTTTAATTATACTGTTGTAGTATAGTTTTAATTATACTGTTGTAGTATAGTTTTAATTATACTGTTGTAGTATAGTTTTAATTATACTGTTGTAGTATAGTTTTAATCCTTATATTATTATCAAAAGAATAATCTTTATATTTTTATTAATGGCGGTATTAAAAGAATAATATTTTTATTAATATTACAAATAATTATTATCATAGTAATATACTTCAAACTATCTCAACCTAAACATAATATTTAAATATGCCCGATAAAATATTTGTTGCAGTTTTAATTGTTGTCATACTGATACTTGCAGTAATATTGTGGAAGCAATACCAAAAACAATGCGAACTTAAATCACGACAAGTTGACCCCCGCGTTAAGCCTGTACATGATATTATGGTTAATACGCTACTCAAGTATAAGCAATTTAGTTGTGAGTTTGCCAACCCCGAAATGGTTCTTATGGGACTCCAAGAAATGGCCGGAGAACTCTGTTCTGCTCACGTAAAGAATGATGTTAATGCTACCACCGCAAACATCCGCGCTCTTATTATGGGTGATTTTGGTGGTGCCGGTGATATGGGTGATGATACTAATATGAGCGGTGTTAGCCGTATGAGTGAATTAAAAAATTCATCTTCAGATTTAGATAATACTGATGGGGCCCAAGACATGAATGCTGATACATCAGTAGAGTTTGTTATTGAAGAAGTTGAACCCGAAAATTCGGGATATATGAGTGTTATGTCATTTTTACCGGGGGGTGTACAAAAAGACGCACGTGATATTTCGGATGAACTCATTAAGTTATACGCGCATATAGCAGAAAATATTTGCGTAGATGGTGAGCCTAATATGGATAAATTAACAATTATATCTCAGCAGATATACAATAATTTATGCAGTAAGGATGGTGTAGATTTTGATGCCAGTATGCGCAATGGTGTTTTATTGACCACGTTAGATGCTACTGTATTACCGCTACTCGGACCTCACGCAAATGGCTCTGGTATGAATATGCAGAGCACTAGTGCGGCAAAAGCATAATTAACGCAGGTACAAATGTAATGGCAAAAGAATAATGTTATACATTCTATAAAACACACATAAAAACACGATTTTTAAAATCATGTTAAAGTTTTATATTTTTTATGTATATTCTAACATTGCGGGTGATATTGATTTTTAAAATGGAGTACAAACTATTAATTGACAAACGCGAGCGTGATGTTTTAAAACACGAAGCCGAATTTACAGATATTTATTATGAAACTAAACAGATGGAAATTGCGGATTATATTATCATGAATGGGGATAAAATAGAATTTGCCATTGAACGTAAATCATGGAGTGATTTTGCATCCAGTATTAAAGACGGGCGTCACAATAATAAGTCCAAGATGATGGCACTAAGGACGCAAACCAATTGTAAAGTTTTTTATATTGTGGAAGGCGCCATGATTACTGACCCCAATCGTTTAATCGGCCGTATGCCGTATCGTATTATTGAATCCGCAATGTTTCATATGCAAGTTAGGGATAACATATATATTATCCGCACCATGAACACTCTAGATACGGCTAAATCGCTTGTTAGATTTATCCGCTCGCTAAGTACTATCAAAGACGCACCCAAACATGACCATGAACAAGGATTAATAGAAGGCGCAGGTGTGGATGGCATACCGCTTGCACTTACGCAAAGGGTTGCCAAATCAGATATTGATATTGTGCGTGAATTATGGAGTGGATTTCGCAGTATTACAGCATCATCGGCAGATTATCTTATTGAGCAATTTAGTGTTGGGGATTTTATTCGCAAAAACGTTAAAGATATTTCTACTATTAAGTTTTCAAATGGCAGAAATATTAATAAACCGATGGTGCGATCACTTACAAATATTACACGTGAAGTAGAAATTAGATTACTTAGTAAAATTCCCATGATTAGCACTGATACCGCAAAAGAATTATTGCGAACAATGAGACTTGAAAATTTACTTTCACACGGAGAGGTCGGCATTGCGATGCGCAATGTTAAAAAAAGTAAATTAGGTGTAGCAAAAGCAAAAAATATAATTAAATATTTTAATTATAAAAAGGGTTATGATGCCGCCATAAACGATAATAAAGATATCGTTGCTACTCCCAAGACCGCCAATAACATCAAGACCAATAACATCAAGACCAATAACACCAATAACACCATGACCACCAATAACACCAAACCAAAACCCGCCGCCACACCCAAAAAACCAGTAATAAAAAATAATAAACCCAAACCCAAACCCACACCAACACCAACATATGAATATAAAGATGACGGTACTACCGGCTTTGATGATGATTTATAGTCCCATACTTTAATCAACCACACTATAAATTATTTTTTTGATTTATTACAAAAAATAATATTGTTGTTTTACATACAAGAATTGCGTTTAATCCATACCATACCCTATTGCCTTAAACATACCTCTATCTTCATCATCGTCATCATCATAAGGAGTGTCTTCTACGTCATATGCGGAAGTATCAAATAATGTGGATGTATCAGTGACGTTCGCACGTTCTTCGTCGTCTAATTCATCTAAATCAATACCACTCATATTAATAGTTTCGTCTGTATTTGATATATTAGAATCGTAATTATTTTCGCTATACATTTTATCCCCACGTAATGTGAAAATAGACCAATCAAACCGCTCGTGTTTTGTAATATTACGTTCATTCAACAATATACGATCTATCATATATTTTACGTATGCTTCACGAAGTTTTTTAGTTTTATTGTCTTTATCACGATATATTTTCATTAACATTTCACACAATGATTCAATAACAAAATTTAGTGTATGTGATGGTTTGCCGGCGCGTTTAAATGACGTAAGTTTGGTGTAGTAATCATTGTAAATGTCGGGCAATAAATTACCTAATTTATTATAATCAAATTTACTAATTCCCGATTTTTCTAACATGATTTTATGTGAGGGAGACGGTTTATGTATTTTATAATAATTTTTAAGACGGTTATAGTCTGTAATAAGTAATTTAACATAACTATCTACAATATCAACACGATAATTCCAACGGGTTGTGGGTTCTTTAGCGACATATTTACCAGTTTTAACTTCTTTATAATCTTTTTTAAACATATCACCAAGTGCAGTAATTAAATTAACATCTACGGAAAGTTTATTACTAACATCTAGTAAAACATTAAAATTGTATTTATAATCACGTACAAATTTTTGATTTGGGATTTCCCTAGTAATCTTTTTCTGCGAAATTATTTTTTCCTCAACAGACGCAATAATTTTAAGTTCAGTTTCATAATTAGGTTTATATTTGGTTAAATATCCCATTGCGGATTTTTCAAGGGGATATTCTTGCGATGCTCCAGGAAACGTCGTTTGCTTCCACCCGCATTTATTACAAGTAAAATCAATGTATTCATGTAAGCCTCCGACGGGACAGCGATTTTCGTAAAACTTAAAGAAATTTTGGTTATACGTCCGCGCTGACAGTGCATTTTTAATTTTATTTTCATCTAAATCACATGCGTTAGACTTATGAATTTCGCATTTACTACACCGAGTATCAACTATTACAACAGCCACGCCCTTTTCAATGGCTGCGGCAATGTCTGCTTTGCCGTATACGCCCTTTTTAGTATCAACAAACGTATCCCACACGTGGCGGTTTCCGTTTTCATCATACATATTACCCAAACAGAGTTCGCTCACTGCGAAACGCTTATTCTGTTTTGCCTGCAATAGTAATGTTGGTCGCACTGCAGCTGCGCTTTTCCATGATTGCAACGCACTTTCCATAACAATTAACTTACGCCCTTCAGTATATAATTTTTCAAAATCACTATTTAGCGTGCCACTTGAAAATAAATGCTTATTAAACATTCTTTCGCTATTGTATTTATGAAATAACTCCCATGCTTTAGCGGTATTGCCTTCTAAACCCGCAATATACGTTTTTTCAGCTCCGTATGTTTTACCATGCCATTTCCCAATCTCAAATCCGCGAGTTTTCCATGTTGATATTCTCGGAACAACCACTTTAGAATATATTTGTTTGTTTTTTAAGTCCGCTAAATCCATACCCATTATTTTTGGTATATTCCATCCGATACGGCGACCGCGGTCAGCAGACAACATATAATGATAATACCAATAAACTGGGTCAGTATATAACCCAACATACACAAGACTTTCTGCATCACTAAGTGTAAGAGGGGCAATCCCTATTTGTTTAAAATTGCGATAAAGTTCTAATACTTTATTTTTAATATAATCACTGGTTGCGCCGGATATTTCATTCATAAGCACTGTGCGCATATCTATAACTTTTTTAACAGCGAATGTTAAATAATCACGTATTTCTTTAGATGGCTTCATTCCTTTGAATTGCACTATAGAACTAAATTTGTTATTTTCAATAACACTAACAATGTAAGCTAATACAAGAATGGTTGTAAATAGCTTAAGTTTGTTTTTAATTTCAGCGGGTGTGTTAGATTTAATGCGCAACATCCCTTTTTCAATTTCAAATAAAAATGCATAACACGTTTCAATGCCGGTTTTAATGAATGTAGAGACATTTAAAACGGGGCTAAATGCAATATAACTTCCTATTAATTTAAATTCCATGTATAACATCTTACGTATTTCATCGCCCTCATTAAAATCTACAGAACGTGGCACGTCTGCTTCTTCAAACTCTTCTTTACTAACGACAATTTCACCACAGATTTTACAGTAAAAATTGCCTTGCGTGGGAATTTTATCTATATATTTTTCTATCGCGGCACGGATAGTTCTATAGCCTTCTCGTCCCAATTTCATATTAGTGATTTCAATAACATGCGGGCAAATTATATCAAATCCGCAATTATTACACGCCACCATCTCTGAAGGTAAATCTGTAGTTTTACGCTTCGACCCTTTATTAGTGGGCTGCGCGGCGCCCATTGCAGAAACCCGTGAATTAGGATTAACTGCTCTTTTGCTGATTCCGACGGTGCCAGCCGGACCTTTATGTTGAAAGAATTTTTCTAATTCTTCTAATATGCGCCCCAACACACGATCATCACGCGCCCTTCGGAATTGTAATAGTGTTTTAACATGCGGACACTTATTGGTGGTGATTGAATTGTAATAGTTGTCCTTTCTTTTAATTTCTAAATCAAGAATCTTTTGTTCAGCCGCAGTTAATAACTTTCTTGCCTCAACAGAAGTAATATTTGGGTTGATTTTTGATGTAAATTGCATATATCGTTCCTTACCTAATTTTTCATTAACGATTAATTTATATAAACTGATAAGATATATATCGTCTAACCGCTTCTTTTCAATTTCACGAATTAATTCATATCGCGCACGTTTAACTCGGTAATCATTGATTTTTTCAGTAATTTGTTTATTATCCGCACCTAAATGTAGTGCGATAAACCAAATATCTATTAACCCCACTGACGCTAAATCACTATAAATCACGTCTGTGAAAGATGTCGCAGTTTTAATAGTTAATATTTGTTCAATACGTTTTATTAATGGTGTTAAATTGCCAACCTCTAAAATATTAGTTGGTTTAATTATTATTGGCTTAATCACACGACCTAGTGAAGATATGGGCTGATTACGATTACTTAAATTATATGCGACGTGCAATTGGGTATCGCCGCTCTGTACATATTTAGGTAGCAAGTGAATGGCATTAAATAGTGTGTGTATTAACTGGTCGCGCGATTTATCAAATGTCACAGTAGTCAAATTGTCATAATTACGCAGATAACTACGTGATATAACTGATTGTAAATCCTGGGGCGTTTTTGGTGTGTTAATTGAATGTGGACGCGGAGAAACTCCGGCATCCAGCGCTGAAGTAAAACGGTTAATAGAATAACTTCCAGTAGATAGTAAGTCCCTACTACGTATATCGGATACATAGGACTCATCAAACATTTCTACAGAAGATTTGCATTGTTGAGAAATATTGTGATGTGTATGCGCCACCACAACACCTACAATTTCTATTTCAGTTCCCGCCGGTGCTAAATATGTTTGTGCTTTATTGCGTTCTATGCAAAACACAGACCGATCTACAGTAAGAACCACAGAGTTAGGTAGGGGTGGTTTTTTAGATTTAGTTCTAACAAAGGGCTTATATAATTTGTGTTCTGGCCAATCACGCACCACACAAACTACATGTGGGAATTGTAAAATGTATCGTAAAATGAGCTCTATCAGTTTAGGTTTAGTAGTAAGTGATTTTTTTCTAACTTCATATAATATAATTTCACGTAATTTATCAAAATGAAATTCTTCAATGTTTATATAACTCTCTGATAATTGTTTTAAAATTAATGTAAGTTCATCGCTTGATAACGCGGTAATGTCTGAAAGTAATGAGGTAGTTTCTACTACTGTAATTTCAGGCATTATAATAATTTTCTATATAATTGCAATAAATATATTAGCGTTAGCGTTATTGGTGATGTTGTATTAATTTAATTTTCTATACATGAAAAATTATGATAAATATTTTGTTATGCTAAGTAGTGTATTATTTATATTATATGGTAAGAAATATTTATATCAAATAAACCCCATACACAAGCCTATATTAACCACAATGTGATATATATGTAATTGTTGTAATATTTTTAAAAACTCATATGTGTATAGATGATATAAAATATTATAAAAATATTATAATAATTACACCGCCGCAATGACAAATATTATAAAAAATATTGAAAATGTGTATATGAAATATCTAATTAAAGATTTATATCATAAAAGATAACAAATCAACTTTAATATTCATATTGATTTAAATTGCCATCTTAACCAACACTATCAAAAAATGACCGATAACACCCCCGTTGATGTTTGCGGATTTCTTGCAGAACTTCGCGATTATATTTCTAAAGGCGGAGATGATATCTCTAAATATGATGCTATTGGTAGACTGATACACGTATGTCGTAAATATGGATTATTTGTTCGTCAAGAATATATGAATGTTGATACGGCTGATGACGATAATACTAATAAGACCGCTAAGACTACGCGTCGTGTAATTATTTCTTCAGACCGGTTTCATAATAATACTACCCACCCCGCAACATTTCAATGCAATGGTTTAGTGTTAGACTCTGATACTTGGGAAGTTCTTAGTTATCCACCCCCATCATGTAGGCCGATTTACAATAACAAAATCTTAACCGAGGGTATTAAACAATCAAAGTATGAGATTTATCGTATTCGCGATGGAACTATACTTACTCTATACTGGTATGAACCGGAAAACCGGTGGTGTATGTCATCTGCTAATGGGTTTGATATTGGCACTTATAAGTGGATGGGAGACACTACTTATGAAAATGCATTTAAGGAAATTGTGGAACGGTATGAAGGATTTTCATTTGATAATTTAGATAAAACGCGCAGTTATACTATGGGATTTCGCTATCATGATTTTCACCCGTTTTTGCACGATCCTGAATGTGTGTGGTTTATTCAAAGTTGTGATTTAGCAGAACTTAATACCAACAACACTCTTAACATCACAACTACTATTGGCGACGTGCCTTCAGAAGTTGCAATGCTTGAACGTCAAACCACTATCTTAGTAAGTGCTGATGATGCAGATAAATTTATGAAGAGCATGATTAATGAATGTAAAGGATCTATTAATGAAGTATTGCGTAATAACGAAAATAAAACTAATATAGTTTATGGGTTTATTTTCCGTGATACCACTAACACCTATGGGAATCATTCTAATATTGTTATTGAAAGTGAACTTATGAAGTCATTGAGGCGTTTACTTTACAATTTTAATGATGTTAAGCGAGATAAGCGTATTACCGTTAATTACACAAATCGTATGAATTTCATTGTTGTTCGCAGTTATTTAAACTATATGTACCGGCCTTTATTTATTTCTCTTATGCCACAATTTGCTCTTCAATATGAGCATTTCAATAATACAAGCAATCAAATTGTAAGTAAAATTATATATTATTTGCGTAACCATAATGCACGACAACGAATTAGCGATTCGCGGACGCGTAAAAATACATTAGATGAAATGATATTCGCACTAACGGAATATGTATCTAAAAACGGACGCGTTAATGTTCATGATTCTAATACTAAGAGCATTATTTATGACATGGTCGTTAGTCCCACATTTACCCATATGTATTATAAATTACTTGTTGAAAAATAAAAAATAAAAAATAAAAAATAAAACATTATTGTGTTTAGTGAGCACTTTAATAATATTTTTTACCTATTTTTTTTAAAAATGCATCAAAAAATTACAACCATAAAGAGCCATTAGACTCTTTATGGTACAACCAATTTCGCCGCAAAAGGCACGACCTTGTGTGCCTCAAGCACGTTGGTGGGAATTGTACCAATGGTTGCTGTTGGGTTTAGTGGTGCTGTCTTCTGGGATTCCAGAAAGCAGAACAATAGGCAGCGGGCACGTTGTCTTGCATCCAGCACTCTTTGCCGGTTTTGCGAAACAATCTCCTCAGCCTCTTCTTTCTGTGCCGGCGTGAGGCTGTTGCCGCCGAGGTCTAACTTCTCCACCTTTGACTCCTTCAACGCGTCGCAGAAGAGCCCCCACACTGCTTCGGGTACCTCTCCGAGGTCATTACCGCCGAGGTCTAACTTCTCCACCTTTGACTTCTCGAGAGCGTCGCAGAAGCTCCGCCACACTGCTTCGGGTGCATTTGCGAGGTCGTTGTAGCCGAGATACAACTCCTCCACCTTTGACTCCTTGAGGGTGTCGCAGAAGAGCCGCCACACTGCTTCGGGTGCCTCTTCGAGGTTGTTGTCGCTGATGTCCAGCGCCGTCACCTTTGACTCCTTCAACGCTTCACAGAAGAGCCGCCACACTGCTTCGGGTGCCTCTCCGAGGTCGTTCCAGCTGAGGTCCAACGTCTCTACCTTTGACTCCTTGAGGGAGTCGCAGAGGAGCCGCCACACTGCTTCGGGTGCCTCTCCGAGGCCGTTGCTGAGATACAACTCATTCACCTTTGACTCCTTCAACGCGTCGCAGAAGAGCCGCCACACTGCTTCGGGTACCCATCCGAGGTTGTTGCGGGAGAGGACCAACTTCACCCCACACTCTCTCAATTGCTCCTCAAGTTTTGCGCAAAAACGCCTCACTTCTTCTTCACCCCAAGCCTGTGCCATGATGTGTTTTCCCTCTAAGATCCTATAGACGAGGGTTGTCGGGAGAATAGGATCTTACTTATACAAACAATATTCAATTTTTCTAAAAATAGGGCTAAAACAGTCATATTCACATAAAAAATTACAACCATAAAGAGTCATCAGACTCTCTATGGGACAACTAAACTCTCCGCAAACGGCATGACCTTGTGTACCTCAAGCACGTTCGCGGGAATCGCACCAATCGTGGCCGTGGGGTTCTGATCCGCCGTCTGCGCGGAGTGTAGGTGGCAGAACAATAGGCAACGAGCACGTTGTCTTGCATCCAGCGCTCTTTGCCGGTTTTGCGCAACAATCTCCTCGGCTTCTTTGCGTTGTGCCGGCGCGAGGTTGTTGCTGAAGAGGTACAACTCCTCCACCTTTGACTCCTTGAGGGTGTTGCAGAAGAGCCGCCACACTGCTTCGGGTGCCGACGCGAGGTTGTTGCTGCCGAGGAACAACTCCTCCACCTTTGACTCCTTGAGGGTGTCGCAGAAGCTCCACCACACTGCACTGGGTGCCGCCACGAGGTTGTTGTCGCTGAGGTGCAACACCTCCACCTTTGACTCCTTGAGGGTGTCGCAGAAGAGCCTCCACACTGCTTCGGGTGCCCGTCCGAGATTGTTGCCGTCGAGGAACAACTCCTCCACCTTTGACTCCTTGAGGGCGTCGCAGAAGAGCCGCCACACTGCTTCGGGTGCCTCTCCGAGGTTGTTGTAGCTGAGGACCAACTTCTTCACCTCCGACTCCTTGAGGGCCTCGCAGAGGAGCCTCCACACCGCTTCGGGTGCCGCCGCGAGGTTGTTGTCTTCGAGGTACAACATCTCCACCTTTGACTCCTTGAGGGCGTCGCAGAGGAGCCTCCACACTGCTTCCGGTGCCGTCGCGAAGTTGTTGTGGGAGAGGTCCAACTCCTTCACCTTTGACTCCTTGAGGGCGTCGCAGAGGAGCCTCCACACTGCTTCCGGTGCCGCCGCGAGGTCGTTGGAGAAGAGGTTCAACTCATTCACCTCTGACTCCTTCAGGGCGATGCAGAAGAGCCGCCACACTGCTTCAGGGGCCTCTCCGAGGCCGTTGTCTTCGAGGACCAACGTCTCCACCTTTGACTCCTTCAACGCGTCGCAGAAGAGCCGCCACACTGCTTCGGGTGCCTGTGCGAGGTTGTTCCCGCTGAGGTCCAACGTCTTCACCTCTGACTCCTTCAACGCGTCGCAGAAGAGCCGCCACACTGCTTCGGGTGCCTCTCCGAGGTTGTTGTTGTCGAGGTACAACCTCTCCACCTTTGACCCCTTAAGGGAGTCGTAGAGGAGCCTCCACACTGCTTCGGATGCCTCTTCGAAGCCACCGCTGAAGTTCAACCACCCCTCATGCTTTTTTAATTGCTTCTCGAGGTTTGCTCGAACAACCCTCAATGTTACCGGCATGACAGGAACACACACGTTAATCCTTTCTAAGATCTTACAGACTTAAACTACGTTTAAGTGTGAAACAGCAACTTTTCCACCACCTTCAACTAATAGAAATCTATTTGCCTAAGGCGATACTTAGACAAAAAATATTCAAATTTCTAAAAATAGGGCTAAAACAGCCATATTCGCCTAAAAAAGGCAATTATAAAGAGTCTAATGGCTCTTTATGGTACAATTTCGCCGCAAACTGCATGACCTCGTGCGCATCAAGCACGTTGGTGGGAATTGCACCAATCGTGGCCGTGGGGTTCTGATCCGCCGTCTGCGCGGAGTGTAGGTGGCAGAACAATAGGCAACGAGCACGCTGCTCCGCGTCCAGCGCTCTTTGCCGGTTTTGCGCAACAATCTCCTCGGCTTCTTCTTTAGGAGTAATGTCCGCACCCCATTGGTTTGCGTAGAGGTGCAACTTCGTCACATTTGACCCTTCCAACGCGTCGCAGAAGAGCCGCCACACTGCTTCGGGTACCTTTCCGAGGTTGTTGTGGGGGAGGTACAACTTCTCCACCTTTGACTCCTTCACCGCGTGGGAGAAGAGCGACCACGCTATATCGGGTGCCTCTCCGAGGTTGTTGTCGCTGAGGCGCAAGGTCGTGATATTTGACCTCTCCAACGCGTAGCAGAAGAGATACCACCCTGTTTCGGACATCTTTCCGAGGTCGTTATCATCGAGGTGCAAGGTTTTGATGTTTAACCTCGGCAACGCGTCGCAGAGGAGCTCCCACACTGCTTCGAGTGCCTCTCCGAGGTTGTTGCCGCTGAGGACCAACTCCTTCACCTCTGACTCCTTGAGGGCGTCGCAGATGAGCCGCCACACTGCTTCGGGTGCCTTTCCGAGGTTGTTGTAGCCGAGGTAGCACTCCTTCACCTTTAACTCCTTGATGGCGTCGCAGAGGCTCCGCCACACTGCACTGGGTGCCTTTCCGAGGTTGTTGCCGCTGAGGTCCAGTTCCCTCACCTTTGACTCCTTCAACGCGTCGCAGAAGAGCCGCCACACTGCTTCGGGCGCCTCTCCGAGGTTGTTGTAGTTGAGGCTCAACACCTCCACATTTGACTCCTTCAGGGCGCCGCAGAAGAGCCGCCACACTGCTTCGGGTGCCTCTCCGAGCTTGTTGTCGCCGAGATCCAGCGCCTCCACCTTTGACTCCTTGAGGGCGCCGCAGAAGAGCCGCCACACTGCACTGGGTGCCTCCCCGAGCTTGTTGTCGCTGAGGCTCAACACCTCCACATTTGACTCCTTGAGGGCGCCGCAGAAGAGCCTCCACACTGCTTCTGGTGCATTTGCGAGGTAGTTGACGCAGAGGTACAACTTCTCCACCTTTGACTCCTTGAGGGCGTCGCAGATGACCCGCCACACCTTAATGGGTGCCCCTTTGAGTTTTTCTTCGTCAAGGTCCAACTCGCCATCTCCCTGACTTAACTTCTTTTTTAATTCCACGCGAAAACTCTCCACTTCTTTTTCACTCCAAGCCACCATGGTAAGAAAACCACTCTCTTACCGAGATACTACCGATTCAAACTTTCTGAATAGCAATATCTTAATTAAACAAAAAATATTCAATTTTTCTAAAAATAGGGCTAAAATAACCAAAATCGCCTAAAAAAATAGAATTTGCATACTTAAATATGCGTTAAGGTCGCCGCAAAAGGCACGACCTTGTGTGCTTCAAGCACGTTGGTGGGAATCGCACCAATGGTTGCTGTTGGGTTTAGTGGTGCTGTCTTCTGGGATTCCAGAAAGCAGAACAATAGGCAACGGGCACGTTGCTCTGCGTCCAGCACTCTTTGTCGATTTTGCGAGACAATCTCCCTGGCTTCTTCTTCCTGTGCCTTGCCGAGGTCGTTGTTGCCGAGCCACAACACATTCACCTCTGACTCCTTCAACGCGTCGCAGAAGAGCCGCCACACTGCTTCGGGTGCCCGTCCGAGGTTGTTGTGGGGGAGGTACAAGTTCTCCACCTTTGACTCCTTGAGGGCGTCGCAGAAGAGCCGCCATGCTTCTTCGGGTACCTTGTCGAGGTTGTCGCGGGAGAGGGTCATTGACGCCACCTTTGACTCCTTGAGGGTGTCGCAGAAGAGCCCCCACACTGCTTCGGGCGCCTCTCCGAGGTTGTTGCGTTCGAGGTGCAACATCTCCACCTTTGACTCCTTCAACGCTTCGCAGAAGAGCCGCCACACTGCTTCGGGTGCCTCCCCGAGGTTGTTGTCGCTGAGATACAACTCCTCCACCTTTGACTCCTTGAGGGTGTTGCAGAAGAGCCGCCACACTGCTTCGGGTGCCGACGCGAGGTTGTTGCTGCCGAGGAACAACTCCTCCACCTTTGACTCCTTGAGGGTGTCGCAGAAGCTCCGCCACACTGCTTCGGGTGCCGACGCGAGGTTGTTGCGCCAGAGATACAACTCCTCCCCATGCTCTCTTAATTGCTTCTCAAGTTTTGCGAGAAAACGCATCACTTCTTCTTCATCCCAAGCCTGTGCCATGATGGTAAAGGGAAAAGACTCAGCCCTTTCTAAGATCTTACCTCTTGAACCAGGTCCGAGTGAGAGAAACACGGGTAATATATTACTTATATAAAAGACATTCAATTTTTAAAATAGGGCTAAAACAGCCGAAATCACATAAAAAAATACACATAATGCGGTTTAATCATTCAGTAATTCTAATTGCTCTTTATGCTGGTTAAAATCATTTAGTAGTTTAATTTGTTTCATACCGCCCGGCATATAATATATATGATTTTGAAGCAATTTAATCTCACCCTGTGATTTTTGTAGTGAATTAACTAATTCACTGTTGGTATCACAGATATGTTTATTGATTTTTTTTAATCGCAAAATCTCATCACATAATTCACGCTCCCTTTCTTCCTGGGTTTGTATTATTTCATCAATATCATATATATTTACATCAACATACACATTACCGCAATGACCACATATGTAAATATTATTTAAAACATGTTTAATGCAATTTTTACATATATATGCATTGCATTTATCACATTTATTAAAAGTGTTAGTGTTGCATGATACACAATGATATGCGAGTGAGTCGTGTGTAGACATTGATGTGTAGCAATTACAGGTGATAATATAAGAGTGTGATATATTTACTTACATAGTAATCAATTTTATCATAATTATCAATCCACCAATCATACTAAAAATTTGATATTTAGATATATATAGATTACGTATTTTTATCAAATAATAGTTACAATTGGGTAGGTAATTATTATCATTATACATAATTAAAGAACTCATGGCCGGCAATAACCTATTAGAAAGTCATATTATAAATTTAAAAATCATATCTAAAATTCCAGCAGAAACCAGAGTATCCGTGGCAGATGGTTCTGTAGTAAAAGACCAAGAATCTGCATTTCAACCTATTATACGTTTTATTAAAGGGGATTCGCGAAATCGCACGGTTGAGGTTATTAAAAATATAATTAATTCAACTATAGATTCGGCAGATAACATGTGCGATTCTGTGTATTTGCAAATTGATGATACTAAACGGGTGAATGCGTATGAGTATAACCGCTTTAAGCAGATTTATGAAGATTTGCGTTCTATTGCTTCCGCACTTAATGAATCCACTCGTGGTATTAAAAACATTTCTAATACATATAAAAACGATGATATTGTTGTTAGCAATATGGATAGAATTCTAGAGCGAATTCAATCGCAGACCGATAAAATACAACGAATTCTTATCCGATATAATGATACATATAAACAGTTAGATGAGAATGATGTAATGGTGGAGGCGAGTGAGTGAATGTTGTGGCGGTGTGATTTATTATATGGTAAATAGACAATATGATGTTGTGGCGATGTAATAAATATATGTAAATAATACAATAAAAAAAAATAATATTATTTTTTCAATATCAAATGATATGATTTGAGATATTTTTTAATCACCACCCGATTTCATAAACTGATGTAGTCGGTTCCGGCGCTGAATAATATCAAACTTAGTATATTCCGGCGATGTACCGGTATATCTGAAGTCGGTTAAGTCATAACTGTTGGGGCATCCTTGGTCATACTGAACAAAAACTTGAACAGGCGTAACGTAATGTCCGGTTTGCAGACGACAGGCCTGCAGATTGCGGGAGCGCGAGTCAAAATGACGCATGCATCCATCACCAAAGCGTTCAGAACTCATTTTATATAAATTATAATAAAAGTCGTATTATTAACTCTATATGTTTCTGTGTATATATTTATTGATATTTTACTAATAAGCAAAAAATAATTATTCTCTTACTTCAATAATATCGAATTGGGAATATTGTATATGGTTAGACTATTTATTGCTGTTAATGGTTTATATAGCAAAAAATATTATTTTGAGCCATAATGCAAATATTATTCACATCACGGCTCAGGATTTCATCAACATCAATAGGCGTTTTAAAGGCAACGCTGTCACCTTTTACCTACTGCTGTTTGAAGAAGTCGTTTAATCTGCGCATTTTCTTCTTTGAGTTTTTGGATCTCTTCATTATGAGTCTGTAGCATCTGTTTAATCATCATCACCTCCACATGAGTGGCGGGATAAATCTTTTTATACAACATTTTAACAGTGCTCAAGTCGAGAGGCCACTCTGCGAAGTTAGCTTTCTTGTTATCAAACGAGTTTTTCAACTGAAGAATTTTTCTACCATCATCTTTAATCGTATAAGTATGCACAAACCCTCCCGGTTTGAAGGCCCCATCTTTTTTCGTATAACGAATATGTGAGCACTTGGGAATTTTGCCCCAGAGTGAGCGGGGTACAGCAATGTACCCATCGAGTCTTTGAGCAATTTCCTCAGAGGTGTAGTCCTTCGCCGGAAATCTTAGGCCAGCACGATCATTATTTTGTTTTGGGGGTGTGTTATCTTCAGATTCGGACGCTGATTCAGCATCTGAAAACCTTTTGGCGAGATCATACATATCACCCATCTTTTCTTTTTTTTATTTTTTTATGGTTTTTTGTTTTTGCTGTAGTCGTTCTGCTTTGGTGGGCTATACGACTTTGCGAGATCAGATGGGTTGGTTAATGTTAAGACAGATTGCTCTATATTAACACCAACGCGATATGTTTAAGACGACTTCGACGATGAATTTAATCCTCGGTTTCAGAATCGTATTCGTAATCGTAGTCTAGCATACCAGATCTAATTTCGAAACACGTTTTCAATTTTTTATTATATGGCGGTGATGTATAATTTATGTGATAAGATGTAAATAATGTATAATATATAACTACTTATATGAACATTATAAACTATCGTAATTTAATGTTTATATTAACTATATAAAAACCTAATCACCTCATTAATATAATGTTCATATAAACTATTAACAATGGCAAAAGATCCTAAATTTATAAAAGCACTCGATGAACAATACCAATACATAACTTCGGAGCTTAAAAAGAAACTTGAGTTGAATGAGGTAGAAACTAAAAGTCCTGCATTAGATGCATATTTACGAAATTGGACACACCCGCCACGATCGATACCATCTCATATTAGACGTTTAACATACCTATTGCGTGGCGGTAAATCAATGATGCTGTTAGAACCCGAATATATTTGTAGCGTATTTAAAATGTCTAAAAATACAACAAGTGCTATTTATGCAATGTTATATTCAACGTTAGAGAATGGTCAAATCGTACATAAATATATCTGCTACGGTCCAACCTTCACATCACAAGATGGTGAATATCGCCATAGGTTTCTTCCCTATGAATTGTTTCTGGATAGAATTAATAAAGATAAATACATCGAAATAACGGAGTTAGTACAGGAATTTGTTTCAAAAAGAATCAAATCAGGAGTATATGTTCCATTCGTAGATTACTTTATTGATTCAAAATTACCACAAGGCGTTGAACAAAAATTACGTAAGAGTATTTCGGATAGTAGATTGGCTATAGATTTATTTGTGCTAACATGGCTCACTGATTTTGCCAGAGCTAAGTTAGGTTTACTTGAAAATCATATTAATCCTGCGTTTGCTAGTATAGTTTGTGATATAAAAGATAAAGAAGCATCTAACATTTACGATAAACTAGTTGCCAAATACACAATTCAAACGATTCATCAGGAAGGAATAAATAGTATGAGATTAGTAAAAACACTGCAAGCTAGACCTCCCGAAATCGGACAAAAAATAATTCCAATTAAATATCAGGAATCTATTGAATTCGGCAATATTCAATATGAGTTATGGCGCGAATGGTATATGATGCGAAAATGCGCTAATCTTATGCTAAACTTCATAAGTCCTACCTTTCCGTATATTTATGGTTGGTTTTTAATACACGGCATCGATGCACGAATATTTGATAATCAGGCAATGTATAACAAATTTGTTCAAAGCGAAATCGCATCTGATGTAAATAAGTCATTACGTGAAGCCGACAGTTATACTCGTGAAGACAAAGTGTTTATTAACTCCCGATTTGAACGACTATCTGATAAAATACGTAGAGCTGGCAAGTACGGAGATATGGCGCTTAGATTAATCGATACTTCTTTCGTTGCTATACAAGAACATGTCCATATAACAATTGGCGACGTACATATACACCGTAATGGAGTGCCTGCGGAGTATCATCCTAAATGGCTGCGTGATTATTTCACCAATATAGACGTATTTAAGAAACAAATGTTTGAATTTATTTACGGGTTTTATTGCCTTAACAGTAGATTAGCAATCGTTCACGGCGATTTACATCTCAACAATGCCACTATGTACCCGCTTTTAAACTACTATGAAAAACGCACAGACCCTACTAACAATAATATGATTACAGAACAACCGTATATGATGTACATTGTACATAATGATGTATTTATGCTTCCACAAACTGGTATCACTAGCGTTATTATAGATCTATCTCGTGGTGTTTTCGGTGATCGTGAGAAATTGGTTGAGGAGTTTGATGAAGTATTTGCAGATACACTATTGCGACGACAACGCCATTATATTTACCGTGTGTTGGAGCGTAATTATCCCGTTATGATTAAAAAATACGGTAATAAAATTAAGCAATTAATGTTAGATAACTTTCCAGTGTTCTTTAGAATTTTTAGCGCCACTGACATGTTAAATTTAAGTAAACGTTTACGATCGCTATATGAAGAAATAGACGTGGATATGAATAAAGAGGAAATTATACCATTTTTAAAAGAAATAGAGGTAGAAGCAGAAAAATTATTCTTAAATAAACTTGAAGATGCGGTGGAAGGCCGAGTTAAGAAATTAGAAGACATTCCTTGGCCAAATTACACATTAATGCACCGCCTTTATCCCGATAACGCACTTGTGAAACGCGGCGTTATTACTAAAATGGGTAAGAAATTTAATGCGGACCAATCCAGTTATAATGTGGTTGACATTTTTAATCAAGAAGGTGAAATAAAATATTCTATAGATTCTATTAGTTCACACCCACCGTATTTTAATTTAAGTGCGGAAGAAAAGTTTATAATTAACGGACCAGACCCTAAAATCGCTAAGGTAGTTAAAAAAGATGTAGATTTAATGTTTGATTATGACCATTTAGACCGTGAAACTATTATTAATGAATTTTCAAGTGCAACCGCCGCCGATACGGTTGAGCAGCCAAACCCGAAGTTTAGTGATGAATGGATGTATGAATAACTTACATGCCATCATTGCCATCATTACCATCATTGCCATCATTGCCACCCCATTACCATCATTGCCATCATTGCCGCCCCATTTACACCTGCGTATGATTCATATGTCCTATAATTGCTGTAGCGGCAACATCGCCGTTTTCGCCAGTACTTAAATCATCGGCTTCGGTGCGAATTGTTAATAACCGACCTTGGATTGCATACGGGCCTTTTAATTTAATATCTTTTGATATTATTTTTTGCACAACCTCACCTTTTTCATTTGCAACAATATTGCCTAAATCTCCAACATGCCCTTCACCAATATCACCATGTTGTGTTCCGTGCGGATTATAATGTTTACCCGGATGTATGACGTGCCCATTTTCATGAATATGTATAGCATGAATGCCGGTCGGTACATTTTGTAATTTAACATATATCACAGTCACGTGCTCTATTAAATCTTCTGTAAATTTAATTGTTCCAGTTATCCGGGAAGAACCTTGCTGTTCAAACACACATATAGCAGACTGTGGTGTAGATACAACCATAGACTTTATTTCTTCACGTATAGTATCGTTAAATATAAGTAGACATACTATCACGATTATTATGGCTATTAACGATATCTTGTATTTCATTTCACTAATCATTATTCTGATTATAAATTCATACAAAAGTATATTAATTATAATTTTATATGTTTATGTTAAATCTGCTCCCCGCGGTTATAAAAAAAATAGTTATGTGATTGAATGTAAGTACCATGAGAAGAATGGGATTTACCACCCACCCGCGGCAATCCACTCATCTTCTTGAGTATTGGTTTTCGTAATGGGTGTAATTGCGCAACAATTCCATTTATATATTTTTATAATAAAATCATAAACACAATCACGCATTTGCATTACCCCATAATATAGTATCGCTGACACCATAACTTTATATTTATAAGTATTTGTTATTTTCAAATGTCATCTAGAAGGTCATCAACGTCATTATGTTTTACATTGCGCAATCTGTTAATCTCATTGCGTAAGTTAAGGATTTCTTGATTTTCTTCAGGAACCCTCTGGTCTTTTTGCCCCTCTTTAACCATGTTAATAAGGAATTTCTCCCCACCCCGCAGTTTTTCATCAACCGATTCGCGAATACGATATCCTCTGAAAGTCTTATCGATACCATTAAGACTGGTAGTTAGCAATCCGCCGATACGTGAATTTTCTATGACTTCAATACTGCAATCACCAAGTTGCCGACCTTTAGTGTGTTCATACCAGGACTTGTATTTAGAAATAATAGTACCAAGTGAATATTCAAACTCATTATTTTTCATATCGTCTTCTTCTATAGGCGGTCCATTTGGTTCAACAATCATTTGCGTGATAAATTGATTAAGCGTATCTTGTGTATTGCGGTATTCTTCTGTTTCAATATCAATAGTGGGGCACGACACTCTCTTAATATCACCATTATACTCACTGCGAAGACGCTCATTATAATGCGTAAGAATACTTAACATCGCCGATTTATAGTTTGGGTCATGTGGATATTTTTCTGCAATCTCACTATTTTCTTTAACTTCAAATGGGTTGTTAGGGTCTGGGTTAGAGCAAAATTTAACCTTATGTTTATAATAACGCACACGTCGCCAAATCGCATGATCATTACTGCGAAAACTAAGACGCTTATTGAGTGCGGCTACTTGGGTTGCCGTAATTTTAAAGTTCTCTTGTTTTTTATGAAGTTCACGGCCTGTCTGAATCTCCGGTGAAATCATCTCTTTAAAACGCCCACCATTAACGAATATTTCTCCTTTATCATCATCCGCTTCAGAATAAGTATTTAGGCGTTTTTGTTTCATACCAATAAATGCGGAATTGGCACTTGAACCTTGCTCACGTTTATCTGTAAGTAAATTCATTGGGGGCTTATAGCCATATTCGCCGAGACAATTACGCGCCATTTCAAGTAGCGTTGTTTTGCCGTTTGCGCCCGCACCGCCTAAAAACAACATAAGAGGGGCGGATGGATGCCCATCCAACCCCATAGATAAAAACATCATAACATACTGTTGCACGTCTTTTTCGTAGTAAATTTGACTAATAATTTTGAGTATGTTTGCGATATAAGGATTATTTTCATCATATGGAATATAATCAGTGTCGGTGTGCATTGAAATACGGTATTCATGAAATCCTTGTATCAGTTCGGCTGTTTTTCCAAGTTTAAGAACACCATTACCCACACCGATAATATCAGGTTCTTGGTCTAAATCTCTACAAAAGCCGCGAACACGAAAAAGATATTGTGCCGATTTAATAATACTGTCTCGGTATGATTGCTTATATAACTTACATGTACTATCAAGAAAAGTATCGGATGTGCGTTTCAGATATTTTCTTTCTTCGTCGTTTTCTGTTTCATCAAGTCGCTGTTTAATATCATTATTCACAAACTCATAAATTTTAGATAATTGCGATTGAATATAACGGTGCAACACACCCGGGTCGCCTTCCTCTCGCCATTTAAAAATCTCACCGTGTGTTTGCGATTGGTCGCGGGTCACAAACTCATACCAGTGATGTCGCTCTGTTAATTCGTTAGATTTAATATCAGTAACAAATTTATCTTCTAACATGCGATGAAGTACATCAGCAACCATGCCATCTTCAATACGCCCTCTAAACTTATACACGTATTTACGCAATTGTTTATAATAACCATTGTTAAATATTTCACGATGCTGTGTGGGACTGCATGTTTTTGCCCAATAATAAATAGACCTACGCGATAACTGCTCACCTTCATACTCCCCGCTGATTGCGCGATTCCATATGTTTTCAAACCCACTTTCCGTGTATTTTTCCGGACATCGCATACTAAAATGTTTTGCAAACGGCTTGTATCGCGGATTACAGTTGGCAATCGCAACTATAACCTTAAACCATTTATCGTAATTACTTGCATAATCCGGCGTTAAAATATCAAGCGCCATTTTAATATACCGCGCATCTGGGTCATCAATTGCAATAATACTAATATCATCACGATTTCCGAGTAATTCGTCTTCACTTATAATATCACCACTATGTTGTTCCACGTTTGCATTAATTTCACCCATAAGTGAAAATTTAGGTAGTAGTTTATATCTTTTAAAGTGCGGCGTAAAATCTTCCGTATCTTGTAAATCAAAACTGACAGATAATTCATAACATAAATTAATATCAGGGTCGCTTTCATAGCTGTCAAATGGCAGCATAGTTAAGAAAGGAAATCCACCATTCGGCGATGTAGATACATTATGGGCACAGACTAACCGGTAAGACTGATGCGACTTTTCAGGTTTACTGCAACCGTAAAACATGATGGGTACATGCGATGAAGCCATATCTAAATCGTCATCATGGCTATCGTTTAAACATTTCAATTGGTCAAACACAGTATTAAACACATTGCGTTTTTTAATTTCTCTGATTAAATACTGCTTAACGGCACGTGAAACCATGATATGTGGAATTAATATATGAAAACCATCACGATATATATTTTTTCCATCCTCCACAATCTTAACTACCGGTTTTGGTTTTTGGATATAAAATATATTAATGGGAAATCTGCCGTCTTGGTCAGTCATGTCATTTGTAATATCAAGTATTTCTACTAAAATTTGAGTCAAATGACATGATAAGTTTTGAAACATAATATTATTAAATTCTGACTGTTTAGATATTTGATTCCTGTCAAAATCAATCATAATACCCGAGTGTTCTTTGTCTTGACGCTCTTGAAAATGTAATGACGTATTTTCTTTACGTGCATTATTTAATTTACAGAAAAATGTTTCAATTATGTTAGGTGGAAAATTATATGTTGAACCGTTAATTCGGTTAATTATGTTAGTATTTGGGTCGCCTTTTTCAGTGACATATTGAGAATTTTTTTGTAAGAATGTATTTAGATCTAATGATGATGTCTTTTTTGATTCTTGCGCGATAATCTGTTTGATTTCTGCATTATCAATGTTGTCAATATTGTCGTATTGCTCACTCATTATTGAGTTGGCGATATTATAAATATCAAAATATATTTTTCTAAGTCAAAAAAAAATTACTTTAAATAGTCTTATTAAAAACTATTTAATAAATAAGCGTATTTAAGATGCATTCGCCATTTAAGTTTTAACACGGAATTTTGATTTTTTCATATCTCAATTTTGTCAAAAAAATATTTTGGTGTAAATGGGGTATAGTTGATAATGTATTTTTTAATTGTATGTTTGTGGGTGTTATAGTGTGTTTGTGGTTGTTATTGTGTGTGGATGTGTGCGGGTGTGTGCGGGTGTGTGTTTGCTAGTTATTTATACCTACCTTATATTAGTTGTTAAAAATCCTTTTGCTTAGATTAGGGTCAATAATAAATTCCCCAAACAATAAATCATCATTAGCCGTTATGTTAATTTCATTTTCTAAGTCAAATTTAACAGAATATGTGCCGTCGTTTGTCATATATTCAATATCTAAAACATTACCTGTAATTGGAGTATCAATAATACGTTTATTCATACATTCACGTAAAAATTGCCGATACGATACAACAGTATGTGGAAATAGTACAAAGAATATGCGTATAAGATTATATATGTTGTAGATGGTGTTGGTGGTGTTGTTGGTGTTGTTGGCACCAGAACCATCAATTAAATAATACTGTCTTGCATGTGTAATACAATAACTACCATTAGTGTTTGGAAAATTAAATATAAAATCCATACGCCATGACCATGTTGATGTTTTTTGTAAATAATTTAACCAAAACCACACCATGAGGTATTTAACCTGAAGTATAATTATACACCACCATTTTTTATATATTGCGAAAGTATCTGCAATTGTGCCTCCAATAAACAATTTGGTATTCCTCACCTTGCGATTATGAAACGCATTCCACAATAACGTTGTTGTTATAAATAAAAGAGGCGTGGTTATTATTGTGAATAATATTTTAAATATCATATTAAAAATTTGAATATCCAATTTGAGTAATATATGTTATAAAGACTGTAGTTGTTTAATATATATTACATACTAGTTTAAAATGAGTAGTAAAAGAGCAATCACTAAAAAACCAACGGCTAAACGTGCCGCCAAAAAGCCGGTAATTAAGAATAAATCCAAACAAGAAGACAATAGTGATAGTGATAGCGGTAGTAGTAGTGATGTTTCTGACGTTGAGACATTAGATACAGAATTTGTAGACGCGGCCGATATTGAATATGATGACGTTGATGATGCTGATATTGTCGATGACGCCGATGACGCCGAAATAGAAGACGACGACGACGATGATGATGCAGATGACACGGATGATGAAGCCGATCATGAAGAAACCGCCACATCGTATTCGCAAAACCGCATTAATGAATTTGATTTTATATATTCGGATGCTACTAAAAAACCATCTACATCTAAAGAAATTATTGTGGTTAAGGATGAAAACCGCGTCACTTCTCATATGTTAAGTAAGACGGAGATTACAGAAGCGGTAAGTATCCGTTGTGCTCAAATACAAAAAAATCCTATTGTATTTGTTGATATTGAAGGCATATCTAATCCAATAATAATGGCAAAAAAAGAAATTAATGAACGTAAATGTCCATTAATTTTACGGCGATTTATTGGTAGATATAATTCGCGGGATTATTATGAATATTGGGACATTAATGAAATGTCGCGACCGTATATTTACGAGATATAAATATCAATAACTAACAATACCTCATTATATTTTTTGACTTACAGGCAATTCTTATCATCAATGCATTTTCCAAGACAGCGATAACTTTTATAATAAGTAACTGCAAATACACCATAAACCGCACCGGTAAGCGCGAATGCGGTTAACAACGCATGGTTATTTAAAGTTTGCGGTGCTCCAAGAACAAACATAAGTAAAATAACTAATAAAATAAGCATGGTAAATCCAAATGATAACAGATTAACCCAATACGCAACCTGGGGCTTATATCCCACGTCGGCGCTAGGTTCACCCATAATTTAAATAGTTAATGTAAATTGTATACAATAAAAATAAACTAATATTGCTATTATATAATAATAAACAAAAAAAATAATAAATATTTTTTATAGATGATTATTATGGGTACAAATGAAGTGGATAAGCGCTTCAATTCCTTTCACGGTTTTCCCAATCACTTGCGCGCATCCAGGATATCTGAAACGCAAAGCGACGTGCAAAGTCGTTCATGGTGAACGGCTCTTTCAGATACTTTCGGAGGTCGTGCTTTTCGTGCGTCCCGAATCTGCGAACAACCGGAACGCGACAGTTGTCCGACATTTCGATGTGTTTTCCAAGCACATCGGTTGCTTGACACCTAAGCTCATCTTCTGACACCTCTATCTTCACCACCCGGCGCATGGCGAGGCCTATGGGTGAGTGGATAACAAGATCCACGGTGAAACCACGCTTATTACCATCAGTAGCATCGGTATCAGCAGTAGCAGCGACCAATTGCGCCATTGTCAGACTTTCGAATATTCCACCACCACAGTCTAGCGTGTCGTAAATATACTAGCTTATTTTTTTTTCATTTTTTTAATTATAGTTTTTTACTTCTCTACTGAAGGTTAAATTTAATAGAAACCAACCCGTGTTTACGGATTTGCGCCGGCGTTATCCATTGCGATAAAATTTGCTTTGCTTTAGTTTGCGCCTTAACGCCTGGAAATAATTCTTCAACTTTTACGGATTTAAATAATTGTGCTAACGTTTTGTAATGGCTCACATCAACTATTTTCACAACAGCATGTTCATCGTCATTAAACAATACTACGGTATCTCCTGCGACCCATTTATTAAATCGCTCTCCCCCAATCCGCACATCTACGGTTTTTTTACCGGATATTACTTCAGATAACCATGGAGCATGCATCTTCATTACATTTGCAACCGACGTAAATGTTGCACCATAAATGTCATCACTATGTATTTTAACTGAATCAAAATCGCGTTCTAATATTTCTAATCCTTCTTCTATATTGGTAATTCCGGGTAGAACCGATTCTATACCCGCTTGTTCTAAGTAATCCTTAAGTGAGTTAAATTTTGATACATTATTGATTAATAATTTAAGAATATCACCAGTATCGGACTTTACAAATAAAATATCATTGGGATTTATTTCATCCACTATTCCTATTGATGTTTTATTGCCGCTTTGAAGTTCTTTGAACCATTTAGATTGCATATTACATCGGTATACCTGTGATGCGCCAACTACATCACCCGACAAATATTCAATTGTGTTAGTTGGAGTATTTGGAGTATTTGGATTAATAATATCGCCTTCCAATTGCGCAGCTCCGTGTATTACACCATCGGCGGTCTCGCGTATTCCGCACACGCACGTAAACATAATTTTAGATTGTTCACCAATGCGGATAAGGGTCATATAATTGCGTTTACAATTACTACAATCGCGCAATATGCGTTTATTTGTATCATCATATGCCGAATTTTCAATAAAGGTGTCAAATTTAAGATTAGATTTATGTGTTTCAAATTGTTCTTCTAACAGTAATACATCACGGGTGGTTCCTTTAAATGTTTTTGTACATATACATGTAAATATTACTTCCCCGGTTTCAACACTGCGGGACAATTTATTACCACATTCATCGCAAAATTTCATGTTTATAAATTCACAATACCGATAATATACGTTTAGTTATATATTCAAATTTAATTTTTATAATATAACATATTTTATCTATATTTTTATATAATAAAGAACATTGATTAATTAATAGATTTAATTTTCATATAACCATGGTGTTAATGGTAATTTTAAATGTTGTGATACCGATATTAAGTATATTATTTTTAATAACTTTATTTGTATATTTAGGTGTTTTAATATTCGGTCAACCACTATCTAAATCTGCCAGCCCAACAGTCATGGGATTTTTCTGCGCGTCGTTATATATAATGATAATTACGGCTACCCCATTCATAATTCAAACAATGCGGTTATTGTAATCCACTGTTCTCACATCTAACATACTCCACTTATCTATTTTTTTAAGTTAAAAAATGAAAATTATATTTATAACAACATAAACATATTTACATAAATTTGCGTTAACGATACATTGTATACTCAATAATGACAAACTTGTCATACAATCCGCATAATAATCAAAAGAAAACAAACTCTTATAGTTTTAGTAATATCTGCAATAACGTGAATACGCAACTAACGGCATACAGAATGCCGTATTCCGTCGCTATTGCCATCGCAAATAGGGCGTATATTAAACAGCGCACATATCAACAATCCGAATACAATACAACCACCCCGGTACACAAACGGCGTTTTTTATGCGGGTACAGTTGATATATGGAGGCATATTGCCGTAATTATGGACGGTAATAAAATTATGTCTATTGGGACAAATCATATGATTATTGCAAAAGGCGGTGCAAACATTCCAGTTACTAAATTTACTAATCATCTTACTCTTTCTAGTATTGAGGCCATCCATGCAGAAGCAGATGCTATCGCGCGATACCGCAATTCTATTAAATATAAAGGAGCAAAGGCTACATCGCGCGCAAAACTAACTTTATTTGTATTTCGTGTTGATATGAAAGGTAATTTAAAGATGTCTCGGCCATGTACGCGTTGCCAACAAAAAATTAAAGAATGTAAAAATATAAAATTAGTTATTAGTTCGACCAATGACGGGTTTATGGAAGAAAAACCCCGCGACTATTAATATTAAAAAATATTTTTTTAATACAATGGAACACAATTGAGTTCAGAAAGAACCAGAAAACTCAATCATAGGATATTTTTAACCCGAACAGTTCGGCGCAGTGTATGTCCCCGTTGGACAAGCCTTCACAATTATGGCACCTGCCCTTATGGTCATCAAAGGCGCGCTGTTTTTCTTCGTCCGCGTGTGAACGGCGGTTCCAGTGATTCCGCACTTTACGATAGAAATGACCACTGAACTCGTCCTGGCATTTGCTGGCTGGAGCCCAATACCCAAACTCCTCAGAGTCTGTGTTGGTGTTGGTGCCGGTGTTGGGTGAAGTCTGATTATTACTCATATTTGCTCTATTTATGTTAATAACCAGAGTATTTTCTTAACATAAAAAAAAATCATTTTTTTTTATAACCGTAATATTATTCAATTACCGTTATAACGGCCTTTCCGCATACGGTATTATCGCCTTTCGCACCAATCACCGCTTCTCGCAACCTATATTCACCATCTCGCTCATTTAAAAACCCTCTAACGTGTTTTTTAGTAAAAATAATATCAATAATATTGCGTTCAACGTGATTAACTAGCGGAAGTAATTGTTCTGTTTTAGGTACAACAGAGCAGAGTTTATAATATTCAACTATTGATTCCATTTTATGTTTTGTGTTTTGTGTTTTGTGTATTCTTATATAATATTATATAATATAGTTTAAGTATCAAATTTTATTTTTTATTAAAGTGCGGTAAATATATAATATAGTTTAAATACCAAACATGTATGTTATATATTTTTACATAGATGGAAGTATTCAATTAATATCATGGACGAGTAGTTTAGATACCGCTAAGAAAAAGTTAAAAGAATATACACTACATCATTTGCGGATACTAGATTCGGGAACGGTATATAATATTGACGATGGTATTTCTACAATAAATGACATTAATGAAATACCGGACGTTGAAATGCCAGATGCTGAATCCGTAACAAAGTATTATGCTAAATATATTATCGGTGAAACAAACCGCCATACAAATAACATCCGGCAAATTAATATTTATAAAAATGAGGTAGTTAGTGGGTGGACAACATACATCAAAAAATCAAAATTAATAGGATATTTTGCATTTAGTCAAGTTAATCAAGCTTCTAATTTACAACCTAGCAATAATGCGGAATTAGAAGAAGTGCAAAAAGATTTAGAACAAGAAAAAATATTAATTATGTTATCTAATAAATCACAACAGACAGCACAAGCGTAATTTACAAAAATCGGGCATCTTCATTGATAAACCCATCCATTGAACTAATAAATGATGTTTTAATTTTATACATTGCCACTTTTTTATTAGATTTATCTGACGCGATATTAAGTTTTGAAAATAATATCTTTTTTGGTAGCATTGTGCGTGTTATACCATAACGCTGTTCATTTGCATGATTATAAGTATTATCGGATAATAGCGGTGGTGTTTCAATGGGGGTAGTACGGTATTTATACTGTAATATATTTTCATCATATACCGCCATATTTAGCCGGAATCCGTCATATATGCAATATTTCATGCGCACTATTGTATCCATAAATTCTTCTGGTGTGCGTTCATATAGTGATCTACTATGAAACGGGTCAATGTTTGCAGAAATAAATGATTCAATATATGCTTCACGTGTTTTTAAAAAGTTCATAATTGCTGTGAAATTAAGTTTAACGCTATTGCAATACGATTGTAGCCCCACATACATATCTTTAAGTCCCGAATGTAAGAGAACTTTAGAAACTGCCTGATATACAAATAATCCTTGTATAAAATCGTCTGCGATAAGGATACGTATTTTAAGGAGAGTATCATGCTTGGTTGTTGTTATATGGCGGGGTGCACCGTCATATAATATTTCTAACCATTCAATATCTTCAACGCCTGCTTTGTATGCGGGAAACTCATTGAAAACAAAAGCCATCATTGTGATAAGGTCTATAGTAGATATGTCCCATGCAAATCCCGCTAATATTGTTCTTCTAGCCTCCATTGGTATATTTATTTTAGATGCGGCCATCCCGAGTTTGGTTAAAGTATACGCGTGGGAGTCTTCCGACTTATCATCTTCAGATAAATTAACTGACGGTGAAATAAATCCTAACACATATGCCTTTTCTATACAATACAAAAGCGAATCAACAGGCGGTAGGTCCAATGTATCGACATCTTCAACTCTAAAATCCGGGCGTTTACCATCGCGTTCTTTAAGTTCTATCTGAATTCTGATTAAATCTAAAAAGATATCTGAGATGTCGGTTGTTAGAATTTCCGGATATTGCGAATGCAACAAATTGGAATATATTTCTTCTGTGTATAATGCATAAAATTTACCCGGGAATTTGCGACCGACACGACCCTTACGTTGTGTAATACGCGATTGTTCTGCCGGCTTTGTAATTAAACCGCCGATACCGATTGCGGGATTAAATTCTATAGAACGATACCACCCGCAATCAATAACATATTTTAATGTATCAATTGTTAGGCCTGTTTCTGCAACAACAGTAGAAATGACAATACGACGCTTAGGTTTAATTTTTTTATCATCCATTATAACAATTAAATCTTCGTGAGGCACCATTACCTGACGGTAATTATATGATTGCCGTTTAATTTCATCGGATTCTAATATAAGAACCATAAATATTGGCTGACCATCTTGGTACAGTTGTTCATTTATTTTCCGCAGTGTTTTTTCAACATCCGATATTTCCTTTCCACCGGGCATAAATATAAGAATGTCGGCTTCTTCAGGAATGTCATCTAAATTAGATTTATGTAATTCCACAGCTTTAGCAATGGCGTCTTTAACATAATCGGTGGATATTGTGGGTGCCCAATTTTCTTCTTTAGGATATGCCTTGCCTTCCACATTCATAACATTATGCTCATCTAACCCAAAGTAATTTGTGTATTTAACGGGGTCAAATGTTGCACTTAATAAAAATACAAACGGACAGCGAGTATCAGTCGCATTGCGGTTTAGAAATGACTTTAACATATAAAGCGTTATATCTAGCGTTTTACTACGTTCGTGAGCTTCATCTATTAAGATAAACTGCGCCTTTTGCAAAATTTCTTCATCTGACATGGTACGCAGCCACATTGTAAGTATATCCACTGTCATACTTATTAGTCCGTTATTGGGCAATTGTTTACTAATTCCCGTGCTCCATCCAATGTTTTCTCCCAATACAAACCAACCGGCATATGCGGGCTCACGTGCTATTCCTTTAGGATTTTCTATAGCTGTTAATCTACGTGGCTGTGTGCACACTAACACACCTTCTTCAGCTAAAAACTTCATAACAATGGATGCCGGTAATGCCGTAGATTTACCACTGCCAGTTTTACTATTAATGGCCAATAGTCTATCTTCTAACCCCGCGGGTTCTTTTTTCCACCTTTTAGATATCCATTCTAAAATATAATCAATTGGCACATAATCATTTAATTTACTCTGATCCTGATATTTTGTGGCAACTAAACTGCCTTTTAATAATAATGTTGGTGCGGGCATGACTTAATAATTAATGCTGTTTATATATTATATCTGTTATTTATATAAATAGTAGTTAATACTTTACTGTTTTATTAACAAAAAAATATAATAATGGGCGGGCCGGTACAGCCGGAAGGAAAGCCGGGTACACCACCGGTGCCGGAGGCGGCCTCAAAACCCGGCGTTATTCAACTCGGAAGTTTAGAAATTGTTTTATTGGTAGTGGTTATTATAATCATATTCAAAATGTTTATTCTTACGGGTTGCCCCTGCGGTTGCGGTGCTATGTCGTCGATGTGGTGCCAATATGCCAATAATTTAAATAACTTACGAGAGGAGATAAAAGAGAAAGAGAACCCCTCGGTTAGTGTAAAAGATAAACCCACTATATATTATCATTACACTGAATGGTGTGGTTATTGTAAGAAAATGCGCCCATTATGGGATAGCGTCAAGTCTCAAATGAACGAACAGGCCTTTTTTATTGAAAATGATGAAGACAAAAATCGCACACCCAGTGTAAGTAGTTACCCTACAGTGATTGCTCATGTTGATGGACAAAAAATTACATATAGCGGTGGTTATACCGAAGCCGAACTACTAAAGTTCGTACAGGATGCAGTTAATATGAAAAACTAAATCTAATATATGTTTTTGTTTTGGTGTATTAAAAAATAAAACTATCATATATAACCATTGTTAAAAGTTGTGATTTTAAAGGTATTCTATTAAAATCATGGTAGAACCGGTTTATTCTAAAGCATCCACGCTTTCATGCAACCAGTTAGTTTCAATAAACGGGTGGACATTCTTATCGCGCAATACTGCGGGATGGACTAAAAATTCTATTTGTTTTAAATCATCCGCAATTGACAATTATTGGGCAGAATGGTGTTTAGTACCAACAGATAATGGCGAAGAATACCAATTGCATGTTTATAATTATCAACAAAATGAAGACTCGCTTAAAATAAAAAAGAAGGTTGATTGTATGGGTGAGGTAATGCGTTGTGTTATTAGTTAAACTCGCATTCATATTATTAACAAAAACATATAATTAACTTTTTTATCAGTTGTGTATTTTATTAAAGATAATTATAACATGAATATATAATTGCATATGAGGGATTTTTTGTTTATTCGCGATTTACATCATCATAATGTCTACCATTGGCCTACGTGCCCTTAATCTTCAACAGTTATGTATAATAGAATTAGCAAAACATTTTAATGACCTTTCACCGTCTAATTATCATAATTTCATACATATAATTTCCACATACTGGGGAAATAAAGAATTAATTAGGGATGTTGTGTTAAAATATCTTAAATCACAAGTTTGTGAGAATTGTGAAAATTCGTATGTTTATATTTATAATAGGTATAAACAATATCCTACCACATTAACGTGTTATCAATTAATTACTCACTATTCTAAAAATAATATTGAATTGATAGATTGTATTCGTTGTATTAATAATTGTAAAAAATGTAGTGTGAAAATTATTTAAAAAATAAACGTGTGGGTGCCGTATTATATTTTTTTGTGTGCTGTTGGGGTATTTATGGTATTTACATCATAATATTTACATTACAATATTTACAATATAATATTTACAATATAATATTTACATCATATGTGGGCGGGAATGGCGTATGATTAATCATCAAAACTATCCCCTTCCGCAACATCATTATCATCACCATCCATACATTCATAATCGCATTGTGCGTTTTCCGCGGCTTTCATAACTCCCTGAATTGCATTTGAGCAATTTTCGCAAAGTGCCGGATTATTATGAATGTTAATGTTAGTTAATACCCAACAACGCTGTTCGTGTTCGCATTTGCCGTGCATATTAATGCATGGGCACCGTGTTTGTTTCCAGTCCGGGCCCCGCGTTCCCATCACCCGCGATAATGTCTCACTTGTTTTATCAACCTGATTTTGTATGCAAGGCCCGCATAACGTTATCTCTTCAGTGTCCGGATCATATCCTGCCACGTTTTTGCATACGGATTCATGTTTACAGAATTCCGCAACACAGATACACTGCGGTTGTTCTACGGATTGCCAATTTCCCATTTTATATAAATTGGCGCTTCACAGTATCAGTTTATAAAGTATTATCTATATTTTTCTAAACAAAAAAAATGATTAAACTATAATTATGAATGGGGGTATTAATTAATATCTTTTTTCTCCTTTACCATAATACTCCTGAGCCATCCCTGCTTCTATTAAAATATCTTTAATACAACGGTCAATTATAAATTTAGATTTGCGAAACATAGGTTTTGTATTTTTAAGTGTGTATATTGTTGCTAATGGCCTACCGTATTTACCGTTTGGGCCAAATTCAACAAACACAATTTTATCAAGGATTAACTCCCGCAACATATCACGCGCTTCTATACCTCTTTTTTTTTCATCGGGGTCTTTTGTGCGTATTTCCGCCGTATTATACCCCATACAACGGCAACTAGAATAATAATGATCATCGGCAAATGGAAATACTAGAGTTACTGTATCACCATCATAACACCCCACGCATTTTGCATAACATTTTACGCCATTCAGGTCTAACTTTTTACCCTTATTTTTACTATCGTATTCATTTAATTGCGCGATTTCTGCTTTAGAATTGTCCATTTTTTGTTTTATTGGGTGGTGTATTGATTAATACAGTGATTACTCCCACTACACCTACACACCCACTACACCCACTACACCCACTACACCTATCACAATTATATAAAACATCATTTTTATTTCTATCTAATAAAACAATCAACATAATACTTTAATCATTTATTAATTTCTTGACCAACGCGGTTAAAATATATAGACTTAGAGTAATCAAATTTTGGACGTACTTTGTGTTTCTCCGGTTCATAACGGGTGGGAGCGGCTGGGGGGTGTGTTCCATCTATTTTTTCTAAAGTAATGAGCTTCATATATTGCCCAGCCTCACTTACATTATCTTTCCCATATGATTTAAGTGATGGAAAGAAAGGTGAATTTAATACAAGATCACGTTTAACTTCCTCTGATTTATTTCCTGCTTTTTTACTTAATTCAGAAATCGCCCCTTCTGCAAATTTAATCATATTTAATACAGATAAATAATACGCATTAGCGGTAGATGATTGCTTACCATCTAACTTATGGTATCTTATAAGCATAAACATAAGAACGTGCTGCGCGGACACCATACGTAATTTTTTAGATGCGATTTTAACGCTTGCAACGCCGACTAAACGATTTTCCGTACTATGCGCATTTACAATAATATCATTGTTAGTAATATCATCTGCGATTTTTCCTTTTAAATGATATGGTATAATATCTTTATAAGGTTTATAGTACGTGATGTTGGAATCTTTTAAATATTCCTTAGCAAAATCTTCTATTGTATGATGTATAAAATGTATTTCAGAACCGACTGTTGTGAAATGTATATGGTCATCATGGATTTTAAATTCCGCAGGTATAATGTTTTTTGGCAATTCCACTCCCGATGTTTCTGATAATAATTCCGCGCAATTATACAATAATGCGTATGCGGCAAACCCCATAAATATATTATTGCCAAATTTGGCATCTATCGCAACTATAGATGATGCAAGTATATCGGTTTGCTTAGGTGTAGATAATGGATAGTGATGATATAGTTTATTATAGCGCACTATGTCTTTTTTCCATCTATTAAATAAACTCTCCCCGTAATTACTTTCCGCTCCATCAAATGGAAAACTTAAACTGCTATGTGTATCAATCATTTGATAATGCGGATGCATAACACGCATTCCTTCATATTCAATATATGGGATATGGTCAAATATTTCTTTAGGTACAAATCCAAGGTCTGCAACGGGGTTATTGTCCATGAACCCAACACGCATCGCCAATATATAAAAAGCACGCCAAGCGTATGCATTTTTATTACCTAGTTGATAAAGAATGTCCGTTAAATCATATGCGTCTTCTACATGTTGCGGTGAATAAAAATCTAAATCCGGAATATCTAACATTTCATCCGGGTATATACAATCGCCTTTTAATCTTAACGCATAATCAATAGCGGTTCCGCCGTAAATCAATAATTTGCGATTACGAATAAATTCTTTTACAATAGGTATAGACGCT
>Ga0233448_1000142_pt1 | contig 83876 bp, 94 predicted proteins | sample SI_124_October20_2_FD_183015 | JGI IMG/M metagenome (GOLD analysis project Ga0233448, IMG submission 183015) | Seawater microbial communities from Saanich Inlet, British Columbia, Canada - SI_124_October2016_150_MG | ecosystem: Environmental > Aquatic > Marine > Inlet | place: Canada: British... | reverse complement strand
GCTATTTAATTGCTGTGGGTGGCGCGGCTTTTTTAATTTCAAAGTCAATCAAAAAAGCTAAAAAAATCGCTTTTTCAGATATTGGTATGGAAGCCATTTATGAGTTTGAAGTAGAAAACATGCCAGTCACGGTTGCTGTGGATAGTCAAGGCAATAATATTCATAATATTTTCCAAGAGTTGCTGGTTAATTAATCAGTCACAAGGTTTGCAGCTAGGTATTTATTGCACATCTTGAGCGCAACCATAACGATGCATAACTAGTATAATTAGCGCCTGAAGTTGGTCGGATAGTCGCTGGTGGGTTTGCCCATCAGAGGAAAGTCCGGGCTCCATAGAGCAAAGTGCTAGCTAACAGCTAGGTAGGGTGACCTAATGGAAAGTGCTGCAGAGATTTAAACCGCCTGTTTCGACAGGTAAGGGTGAGAAGGTGCGGTAAGAGCGCACCGCGCGTTTGGTGACAACCGTGGCAAGGTAAACCCCACTTGGAGCAAGCTCAAATAGGCTACCATTGATGCGGCTCGCATAAGGTAGCGGGTAGAGTGCTAAAGCGTATTGGTGACGATGCGCGTAGATGAATGACTATCTATTACAGAACCCGGCTTATAGACTAACTTCACCTTTTTTTTGACTTCGTCTTTTTCCTTGCCACCCCTCAAGGGGGTGCTAAACAGAGTACTGCGTTAGATTTTAAAAATACTTAGTCACATGGTTAACCCATGCTCCTGCATATTTCCAAAATCTGCCTTGTGGCAAGAAAAAATACTCGTCAAAAACTTGACTACATTATTGATTATTTTGTTGTAGAATAAAAGAATGATGTTTATTCAGAAAATATTTATTATTGTCTTATTGGGCGTATCAGCCAGTGTCCATGCTGATAAGTCAATCTTATTTCAAGATCAAAATATTACCATCTATACTGATAATTCAGTAGTTTATGCCGATGGCAGTGTGCCAAAATTTAAGCCGTCAAGCACTTGGGTGGAAGAGGATTATTTTACTCAGCAGGAAAAATACTGCGAGGTTGATTCAGTTTATAAAGACAAGCTTAAGAAGTTATCTCAAAGTTTTAAAAACCGCTAAATCCATACCATTCTGGAAAGAGGACTAAACTGGTTAAAACACTCACTTGGATAATAATAAAAGGCATAACTCCTTTGTAAATATCAGTGGTTTTGATTGAGCTGGGTGCGACGCCTTTGAGATAAAACAAGCTAAATCCAAAAGGTGGTGTCAGGAATGATGCTTGCAGATTCATAGCAATCAAAATAGCAAACCACTGCATATCGATACCTAATGACAGTGCAATTGGATAAAAAATTGGCACAATAATCAGTGATATTTCTACGAAATCAATAAAAAATCCCAAGATAAGAATGATCAACATTGAAATAAGAATAAAGCTCATTTCTTTGGCTGGCAAACTCATAATAAATTCTTCAACCAGTGTGTCACCACCACTGTAAGTAAACACCATGGAAAAGGCTGTAGCACCCACCAAAATTGCAAAAACCATTGAGGTAACTTTAACTGTTTCAATGCTTGCTGAGCGAACCATGCTCCAGTTTAGCCTTTGGTAAATAAAGGATAATACAAGTGCACCAACTGCGCCAATTGAGGCGGATTCAGTTGGTGTGGCAATGCCAGAAAATATTGATCCAAGTACAGCAATAATGAGCGAAAATGGCGGCACAATAGCTTTTGCAACTAATATGTATTTTTGAGTATTGGATAAATGATGATTTTTACTGACAAAAGCGGGTGCAGCAGTTTTGTCAAAATGGGCGACAATCAACACATACAAAATATAGCCGCCAACCAAGACCAGCGACGGCATTACCGCACTTCGAAATAAATCCCCAACAGGTACGCCCAACACATCTGCCAAAATAATAAGCACAATAGAAGGCGGAATGATTTGCCCCAAGGTTCCTGAGGCGCAAATAACCCCGGTGGAAAGTGTTTTTTTGTAATTATGCTTAAGCATCACAGGCAGAGAAATAACTCCCATAGCAATAACGCTAGCACCAACCACACCGGTAGACGCTGCTAGTAGTGACCCTACTAGAATGGTTGAAACCGCTAAACCGCCTCGAATGCCACCAAATAAATCTCCCATTGCTTCCAATAATTGTTCGGCTAATTTGGTCTTTTGCAGGACGATACCCATAAAGATAAATAACGGAACCGCCATTAAGATGGTGTTCTGCATGACACTCATAATGCGATAAGGTATAAATCCAAATAGATCAATACCTTCGGTGAGCGTGCCAAAAATAACAGCCACACCCGCAAAAGTGAATGCCACTGGAAAGCCAATCATGAGCAGCATCAAGGTGATGCCAAACATAATTAAGCCAATCACACATCACCTCGAACGAACTTCTTGTAATTGTCCAGTACAAATAAAGATCCGGAGATAATAACCAAGATGAAGCTTATTGGAATAACACTTTTAATAATAAAACGGTGTGTTAATCCACCAGGATCACCACTTTGCTCGTTAATTGTATAAGCGCCATAAGCAAAATCAAGACCGTAATATGTAATTAAAAGACTGATGGGTAGAATGAAAATAACAAAGCCAATCATATTGATCAAAGCTTGTTTTTTTGGTAATAGATTGGCATAAAAAATATCGACTCGCACATGTGCATCTTGTTGCAATGTGTATGAAATACCGAGTAAAAAAAGCGAGGAAAATAGGTGCCACTCCATTTCCTGCAAGGCGATAGATGAATTATTGAAGGCGTAACGAAGTACAACATCAATAAAGACATTAAAGATTGTAAGCAATAAAAGCCCGATGGTTAGATTTTCTAACCATCGGGTATAGATTGATCGAATCTTAGTTACCTAAAGAATTTAAGTAGGATTGATCAGAGATTTGAGTCCAGGCACGTGCCTTGGCCAAGTAAGCCTGCTGAGAGTCAATAATCTCTTTAGCAACAGGATCTGATTTAGCACGCTCCTCTAGCAACTCAGAATTAGCCTTTCTTAAAGCGTCAAAGACTGGCTTAGGGAAAGTTTTAACTTTGATATTTGGATAATCCTTCTTCATATCTGCCCAGTTTTTAGCGCTGGCATGTTCTGAATGTGCATACATATCATAAGCAGAAAGCTTCATGGCATTGGTTAGAATGTCTTGCAAGTCTTTTGGCAGTGAGTTTAATTTTTTCAAATTGATTAAGAATTGCAACTCTGTTGCTGGCTCATGCCAACCGGTATAGTAGTACGGCGCAACCTTATGAAAGCCCATGCGTAAATCAAGTGAAGGACCTACCCATTCTAGCGCATCAATTGTACCGCGATCAAGTGCTGTGTAAAGCTCACCTGCAGGTATGTTGGTTGGTTTAGCACCTACTTTAGCCATAACGTCACCCGCAAATCCAGGAATGCGCATTTTTAAACCTTGAAGGTCTTCAACAGTATTGATTTCTTTTTGAAACCAGCCACCCATTTGGTTGCCAGTATTACCACCAATAATGGATTTCATGCCATGTTTAGCATAAACCTTATCCATTAATTCTTGGCCGCCGCCATACTCAAACCAAGCGTGTTGCTCGGAGGCTGTCATGCCAAATGGCATGGTGGTAAAGTATAGTGTATTGGCATCTTTACCTTTCCAGTAGTATGATGCGGAATGACCTAAATCATATTGACCAGATTTAACAAAATCAAAAATACCCAGTGCTGATTTATGTTTATTTTTTGAGTCAATTCTAATAGCTAGACGACCACCTGACATATCATGAGCTAATTGAGCAAATTTCTTGGTGGCATCACCAAAAATAGGGAAATTACTCGGCCAAGTTTCAGCTAATGTCAAGGTATAGACTTTACTATCCTGCTTTGCACTCACGGTTTCTTTATCGTCATCAAACCAGCCAGAGTGGGCGGTTGTTGCAGCAACAAAAGCAGTTGCAGCGAATAACTTTATAAATTTTTTCATATTTCTCCTCTAGAGTTATGTTGTTTGTTTGAGCTGTGCCAAAACGGCACGGTCATTAGAATTATAGTCCTTGAATGTTTGTATGTTGATAAAATTTTTGGATAATAATTCGACAATTATTAATTGTTGATTGTGCCCATGTTCTAAGAGTAAAAAGCCATTTTTATTGAGATAATCAGGCGCTTGATCAATGATAATTCGAATATCATCTAAGCCATCTTTTCCGGCTGTGAGTGCGGTAATTGGCTCATGAGTTAGGTCATTAAGATAAGCGTCGCCTTGCTCAATATAAGGTGGGTTGGATATGATTAGATCAAAGGTTTGGTTGGGTACAGCATCAAACCAACTGCCTTGTGCAAAGTTAATATCAGTGGTTGCATTTTGTTGGGCAATCTTAAGCGCTGCAGATGAGAAGTCTGTCGCAGTAACAGCCCAATGAGGATTTTTATCCGCTAAAGTAATGGCAATAATTCCGCTGCCAGTGCCCATATCTAGTAGTTTGCAAGTTTGATTTTTTGGGAATAAATCTAGTGCAATATCAATCAGTAGCTCGGTTTCTGGCCTGGGGATAAGTGTGTCAGGGGTGACTTTAAAATCTAAATGATAAAAGCCTTTGTTGCCACTAATATAGGAAAAAGGCATGCCATCTATGCGTTGTTGTATAAATGCATCCAATGTTTGCTGTTCAGTGGGCGTTAGCTGATATTCATTTTGAGTGATTAGCTCGACATTGCTTTTATTAAGCACTAGAGACAACAGTGGCGCAATATCAATCGCGCCACTGTCAAGGTATTGTTGAATGGTTTTCAAAGCTTATAAGTTAACCGTTGTTAAGCCTAAAGATTTCCAAGCATTCATACCACCGCGGTAATATTTAATCTTGGCAGCAGGGTAGCCGTATTTTAGTAGTGCTTTAACAGCTGCTGGAGTTTGTCCACACCAGATGCCGTTACAGTACATAACTAAGGTTTTAGCATAAGAAAAATCAAACACATCATCTGCTTGTACACCCATTTGGTCTTCCATAATTTCTAGCGCTTTTTCTTTATTTTTAAATTGAGTGTAAGGGATGTTGATTGCTGTTGGAATGGCGCCTGTAAACACCAGCCAATTAGGGGTTCGGGTATCAATCAGCAAAATTGATTCATCACCATCCGAGCGTTTTTTAACATAGTCAATAACATCAAGCTCGTCAATGGTTTCAACAAGATGCGGTGCAAATGGATGCATTGGCTGAACTTTTCCACGAGTTGTTCTAAGATAAAAATCAGAAATTTCATTATCCTGATCTTGATTACGCTGCAGTTTTACAACCTTATCCTGGTGATTTATATCAATAGAAATCACACCCGGTGTTATAAATACATCTTTAGTTGCTTCACCCTCAGCACTTACATTTAGGGTAAGTGCCGTTATAAATAAAACTAGTAGTTTTTTCATTTCTCTCCTCTTTTTTTTAAGCTTTTTTCAAATCAAAATAATTTTTAGCAGCCACAATCAACCCTAAGCCGATAAAAGCGCCAGGCGGCAAAATAGCAAGCAGTGTACCTTGGTAGTCATTAAAGACGGTAACGCTGAGCGTATCACCTAAAGAGCCCAGTATTAAGCTAGATTGATCAAATAAAGTTCCAGAACCAATCAATTCGCGCATGGCACCCAAAATAATCAAAATAATAGAAAATCCAATACCCATCATTAGTCCGTCAAGGGCAGACTTCCCCCAGCTATTCTTACTGGCATAAGCTTCTGCACGAGCTAAAATTGCACAATTAGTAACGATCAGCGGTACAAAAATACCCAAAATCAAATACAAATCATAAAAGTATGATTGCATTAATAGCTCAACAATGGTCACAAAAGAGGCGATTAATAGTACGAAAATTGGGATACGCACTTCTTTGCGAATTTGATGGCGAAAAATTGATACTGTCACGTTTGATGCAATTAAAACGAAAGTGGTAGCAAGACCAAGACCAATCGCATTGACGATATTGTTAGTTACCGCTAACAGTGGACACAAGCCTAACAATGCTACTAAGGCTTGATTATTGGTCCACAGGCCATTTTTGGCAATTTTAAGATAATCATTCATAAGCCTTGATTATATCAACAACCCTGGGGCGGTAAACGCTTAAAGATTGGTCATTATTAAAATTTGTGAAATTTTTAAAAATAACCAAAAGTATTGTTACAGCAATTAAAGATAGGGCTTAATAATGGGGTTTTATCCAAAAAAAACCCCGATTAACGGGGTTTTTGGGTGAATTAAACGCCTTAAATGGCGTTAAGCTGGCTGATTTGCATTATTTCCAATATTTTTTAATTTAAGAAAATACAATTTCATTGTTAACCACATCCGTTTTAATGGTTGCACCTGGTAAGAATTCACCGGCTAAAATCTTTTGTGATAAAGGGTTTTCCAGTAATTTTTGAATGGTGCGTTTGAGTGGTCTGGCGCCAAATACTGGATCATAACCTCTATCTACTATGACATTCATCGCCGCTTCATTCATCTCTAACTTAAGATCTAGAGCCGCTAATCTAGAAGATAAAATTTCAATTTGAATCTTGGCAATGCCTGCAATTTGATCTTTTCCTAGGCTATTGAAAGTAACGATTTCATCAATACGATTAACAAACTCAGGTCTAAAGTGCTCACCAACTAATTTGATTAACTCAGCTGATACATCTTTGCCTGGATTCTCTTGAATCAAGTGAGAACCAAGATTTGAAGTCATCACAATAACGGTGTTTTTAAAGTCAACCGTACGCCCCTGTCCATCAGTCAAGCGTCCATCATCTAATACTTGCAAAAGAATATTAAATACATCAGGATGGGCTTTTTCAACTTCATCTAGCAGGATAATTGAATATGGCTTACGACGTACTGCTTCGGTTAAAACACCGCCTTGCTCATAACCCACATAACCAGGAGGTGCGCCAATCAAACGAGAGACAGAGTGTTTTTCCATAAACTCACTCATATCCACTCGCACAATAGCTTGCTCGGTGTCAAACAAGAAATCTGCCAAAGCTTTAGTAAGCTCAGTTTTGCCCACACCCGTTGGCCCCATAAACATAAATGAGCCATCTGGGCGATTTGGATCAGACAATCCTGCGCGTGAGCGACGTACTGCATCAGCAATAACTTTAATGGCTTTATCTTGACCAACCAGACGCTGATGAATGATGCTTTCCATTTGCAAGAGCTTGTCTTTTTCACCTTCCATCATTTTATCCACTGGGATGCCAGTCCAGCGCGCTACAATATGAGCAATTTCATCTTCAGTGACTTTGTTTCTAAGTAGAGTCATTTCCTCGGTATCGGCATTTTCTGCTTGTGTAATTTTTTGCTCTAATTCAGGAATAATGCCATACTGGAGTTCACTCATTTTAGCCAAGTCATTATTTCGATGAGCGTTTTCTAGTTCAGATTTTGCCTGCTCTAGCTCCTCTTTTAAGTGATGAGCACCTTGCACGACTAATTTCTCTTTTTTCCAAATTTCATCAAAATCAGCGTATTCTTTTTCAAGATTTTTAATCACCGACTCTAGCTCTTTAAGACGCTCTTTAGAGGCCTTATCTTTCTCTTTTTTAAGCGCCATGCGTTCGATTTTAAGCTGTACCAATTTTCGGTCTAGTTTATCCATAGATTCGGGTTTTGAATCAATTTCCATGCGAATTTGTGAAGCGGCTTCATCGATTAAATCAATGGCTTTATCGGGTAGTTGTCTGTCGGTAATGTAGCGCGTGGAGTAAGTAACGGCTGCAATAATAGCAGGGTCAGTAATCTCAACACCATGATGGACTTCGTATTTTTCTTTTAACCCGCGCAAAATGGCAACTGTATCTTCCTCAGTTGGCTCATCAACCAATACTTTTTGGAAGCGACGCTCAAGCGCTGAATCTTTTTCAATATATTCACGGTATTCGTTTAAGGTGGTGGCGCCCATACAATGCAAATCGCCACGAGCCAGTGCCGGTTTTAGCATATTGCCCGCATCCATAGCGCCATCGCCTTTGCCTGCACCGACCATGGTGTGAAGTTCATCAATAAATAAAATCACTTGCCCTTGCTCAGCTTCCAACTCTTTAAGCACTGCCTTTAGGCGTTCTTCAAATTCTCCACGATATTTAGCACCTGCAACCAAAGAAGCCATATCAAGTGATAATAGACGTTTGCCTTTAATGCCTTCGGGCACTTCGTTGTTAATAATACGCTGAGCCAAGCCTTCGGCGATCGCAGTTTTTCCCACCCCAGGCTCACCAATTAGTACAGGGTTGTTTTTGGTGCGACGTTGTAATACTTGAATGGCGCGGCGAATCTCACCATCACGACCAATAACCGGATCAAGTTTGCCATCAATGGCCATTTGGGTCAAATCAGTTGTGTATTTGTTAAGCGCATCTCGCTGTGTTTCTGCATTTTGTTCGTTCACGTTTTGTCCTCCTCTAAGGGTTTCAATGGCTTTTGTTAGTGCTTCTTTATTAACGCCGGCATCTTTTAGTAGTTTGCTGGTTGTGTCTGATCCTTGAATAATTGCCAATAAAAATAATTCAGTTGATACATAAGCGTCGCCTTTATCTGTGGCTATTTTTTCAGTAGCAGTGAGTAGGCGTAGTAAGTTTTGAGAGATGCCGATATCGGTATTAGGATTATTAACAACTGCTAGATTTTGTATCTGCTGATCAATCTGGTTTTTAAGTGTGGTTGTGTCTATTTTGATTGAGGTCAATGCATTGCTCACACTGGAGCTGGAATCAGACAGCATAGCACTCAGAACATGCACACCTTCAATTGCACTGTTATTACTGCTAATCGCAAGCGATTGAGCGCTACCAAGATCTTGTTGAAATTGAGAGGTGAGTTTTTCAATATTCATAAGCTTTTATTACACTATTTTGTTTAAGTTAGTCTCTATCTATGGGATGATTAACGTTTATTCAAGTACCAAAATAAAATATTATGTTAAATTTAGTATTGTTTGAGCCAGAAATACCTAATAACACAGGCAGCCTGATCCGTCTTAGTGCCAACATGGGTGCCAGTTTGCATTTGATTAAACCTTTTGGTTTTGAGATTACCGATAAGCGGCTTAGACGTGCAGGGCTTGATTACAAAGAATTGGCGCAAGTGACTGAGTATGAAAACTTTGAGGATTATTTAGCTAAAGCTAAGCCTGAGCGTATTTTTGCAGTGAGTTCAAAAGTAAAAACAAACTATGCTGAAGTGGCGTACCAAGCAGGCGATTCATTTTTGTTTGGCCCGGAAACACGTGGCTTACCACAAGAGATTTTAGATCAATACCCAGGCATTACGCTACCTATGCAAGCAGGATCTAGAAGTTTAAATTTGTCTAATTGTGTCTCTATTGTGGCGTATGAAGCTTGGCGTCAAATTGGCTTTGTCGGCAAAGTCTCAAAATAGTAAGTAAAAGGCAATAAAGCCTGTATTGGTTATAAGCCCAATTAGTGGTAAGCTGAAATGATAGCGCCTGATATTTTTACTAGGTTTGGGTTGCTTTGCCTTGATAACCAGCAACGCAAGATGCATTAGTGAAAAAATAATTAAGATAAATAAACTGGTTAATTCTGCCAGTGTCATAATTGGCAACCAAAGCGCCAAAACATAAATAATAAGTACAACAATTAAAGTGGCGTAAACAGGGGTTCTGGTTGTTTTGTTAATGTTGCTCAATATACTAGGCAGCCATTTTTGCTTGCTCATGCCGTAGAGAACGCGAGAAGCCATAATAATTTGTATGAGTGCGCCGTTAATAATGGCAAGCATACCGATAACGGCAATTAAGTTGGGCGAAAGTCCGCTAAGCTGTTCGTAAATAAGCGCTAGTGGTGCTTGGTGTGCAGATAGGGCGTCTAGTGGTACGGCGCTAACAGCTACTAGTGACACCAATATGTAAATAACACTGGCAATAGCAAGAGACAGAATAATGGCTTTTGGCATATTTTTTTCTGGCTCAATAACCTCTTCAGCGACGTTAACCATATCCTCAAAACCAATAAATGCATAAAATGCCAAAAAAGAGCCTGCAAATATACCACCCCAAATGGCTAAATCGCCAAATTTAAAAGTGTTTAAATACGCTTGAGTGTCGATGTTATGGAGATAGTCACGACCAAACCAAATGATAATCAGTAATCCTGTAATTTCTATTAAGGTTAAAAGTGCAGCCACCTGGACGGATTCTTTAATACCCCAAATAGCTAAAACCCCTAATACTGTTAATAGCAGTGTAATCGTAACAAGGCTGGATAAATCAACAAAAATATCCAAATAACCAATAAAGCCAACAGTGATCGTGGCAGAAGATAGAACGCCCGTTATAACAATCATAATGCCGACTATAAAGGACAGGTGTCGATTGCCAAACGCTTTAAACAAATAAACCGCCTCACCAGCACTCACAGGATAACGCGATGATAGTTCGCTGTAAGTAAAGGCTGTTGTAACAACCAATAGCGATGCGACAAAAAATGATAACGGTGCCATCATGCCCGCTACACCTGAGACCTTACCAATTAGAACATAAATACCAGCGCCTAAAATATTGCCTAACCCGTAAAGTGTGAGTAATGGCAAAGTTAGGGTACGCTTAAGGGGCATGATTATTCCAGTATTGTTAGCGTGTAAGCGTTTGTGAAATCTTTAATATCGACGGCTTTTTTGCCAGCAAGCTGTACTTTTTCTAAACTTAGCGCACCATCACCCGTTGCAACAATGCAAACCCCTTTGCCGTATTCAGCCACTTCACCGGGTTTTGCGTCATAGGCCTTGCCTATGACGCAGGCAGATAAAATGCGTAACACTTTTGATTCGAATTTATTACTGCTCGCATTTGTTTGAGCAATTGGATAAGGGTTAAAAGCTCTAATTTGTTGGTTGATTTGTACGGCCGATTTTGACCAATCAATCCAGGCTTCATCTTTAGATAGTTTTTTGGCGTAGGTAATGCCCGCTTCATTTTGTGGGATTGGCGATAGGGTGTTAAGATTGGCTAAAGCTTTAACAATGCCTTGTGCACCGAGTATGGCTAGCTTGTCATGTAAAGATTGGGCAGTATCAGACTCAAGAATATCGCAAGTTTTTTCCAGCAAGATGTCGCCTGTATCTAAGCCTTCATTCATTTGCATAATGCCAATCCCTGTTTGCTTATCACCGGAAATAATCGCACGCTGAATCGGTGCAGCCCCGCGCCAACGTGGCAGTAGCGAGGCATGAATATTAAGACAGCCGTATTTAGGTGTCTCTAACACCTCTATTGGTAAAATTTGCCCGTAAGCTACCACCACCATCACATCAGCATTTAAGCTGGCTAATTGTTGTTGAGCTGTCTTATCTTTTAGGCTTTCAGGTTGAAAGACCGGTAAGTTGAGTTCAAGTGCTTTTTCTTTAACGGGGCAGGCAGTTAATACACGACCACGACCCTTGGGACGGTCGGGCTGGCAATATATACCAACTAATTTATGCTCACCTTGAGCAAGCGCTTCGAGTATGCCAACTGAGAATTCAGGCGTACCCGCAAAAATAACCCGCATTAGATTAAGTTTTTTCTGGCAGTCTTAATGGCGTATTTAACTTGATTAGGCGAAGTTGCACCTAGGTGGTCACGCGCACAAAGTGAGCCTTCTAATGACAAAATATCAAACACATCGTTTTCAATGCGATCATCAAACAGTTGTAGCTCTTCTAAGCTGAGCTCTGCCAAATCTTTTTGGTGCTCGATGCCGTAAGAAACGGACTTACCAACAACCTCATGTGCATCTCTAAAGGCTAAACCTTTGTTGACTAGATAATCGGCCAAATCAGTTGCTGTAGTGTAGCCTTTTTTGGTTGAGTTATACATGGTGTCACGTTGCGTCTCGATGGTTGGTACCATATCAGCAAATACACGCAGGCAAGCTTTAAGAGTATCAACTGTATCAAACAATGGCTCTTTGTCTTCTTGATTGTCTTTGTTGTAAGCCAAAGGTTGAGATTTCATAATGGTGAGCATGGAGGTTAAATTGCCATACACGCGCCCTGTTTTTCCACGCACAAGTTCAGGTACATCAGGGTTTTTCTTTTGTGGCATGATAGAGGAGCCAGTGCAAAAGCTATCTGGTAGCTCTATAAAATTAAACTGCGCAGAAGACCATAAAATTAACTCTTCTGAAAAGCGTGATAGGTGCATCATAATCATGCTGGCAGCAGACAAGAACTCAATGGCAAAATCGCGATCACTAACGCCATCAAGTGAATTTAAGCAAATGCGATCAAAATTCAGTAGTTCGGCAGTTCTTTCACGGTTTATTGGATAAGTAGTTCCTGCTAAGGCAGCAGAGCCTAGCGGCATGGAGTTCATACGCTTACGACAATCAACTAAGCGTTCGCCGTCTCGAGTTAGCATTTCAAAATAGGCCATCATATGGTGGCCAAAACTCACAGGCTGTGCTGCTTGGAGATGAGTAAATCCTGGCAAGATGGTGCTGGCTTCTTTTTCTGCTAAATCGAGCAAGGCCTGTTGTAAGCGATTAATCTCAACTAGAATATCATCAACTTGATCGCGCAGATATAGGCGAATATCAGTCGCTACTTGATCATTGCGAGAGCGGCCTGTATGGAGTTTTTTGCCCGCATTGCCAATCAATTGCGTGAGACGTGATTCAATATTCATATGCACATCTTCCAGTGCAACAGACCATTCAAATTCATCCGCTTTAATTTCAGCAAGAATCTGATCCAAACCTTTGATTATTTGAGCTTGTTCATCTTCTGTTAATAAGCCTACTTCTTGCAGCATGGTTGCATGTGCTTTAGATCCGGCGATATCGTAAGGCGCTAAAATTTTATCAAAAAATACAGAGGCACCAAAAATTTTTACAAATTCATCGGTTGGCTCGCTAAATCGACCACCCCAAGATTGGTTGGTTTCTGCAGGATTTGAATTTTGTGTGTTATTGCTCATAATTTTGCATTAAGTTGTTGGTTAATTTTAAGGATGGATTTATCGATCAGCTCATCAAGATCGGTCCAGTAATAATCTTCATTGGTAACGCCTAGGACTTTTTCCAAAACCACGCCATAGTTGTCTACCAACATAACCGTTGGAAAGAAATTAACTGCATACTTAAAGGCAAACTCATTGTGAGAAACAGTTTCATTGTAAAAATCATTGATTTCATCAAAGCTATTAGCATTGATATGGCGAATGATTACTTTATCTTGGTATTCCTCGAGATCTGCCATAGGGCCAATGGTATTTTCTTTAACTTTTTTGCAATATCCACAATCAGGAATGGAAAACATTATTAAAATAGGTATCTTTTTCTTCCAAACTTGTTGTGAGTCTAAAAAGAAATTTTTTGCGTCTGGCAGGTTGAGTTCTTGCGCGATCGCAAAATTTGATAAAAAGACGGCAACTAATAGATAAAATCTAAACATTGGCACTATTTTAATACAAACTCCTTGAAGCATGAATAAAACCCTGAAAATTGCAACTCGAAAATCTCCGCTAGCACTTTGGCAAGCAGAGCACGTAAAAGCTAGGCTGGAGGCGATTCATCCAGATTTAAAAGTAGAGTTGGTTAAGATGACCACCAAGGGTGACCAGATTTTAAATTCACCTTTATCTAAAATTGGTGGCAAAGGTTTGTTTATTAAAGAATTAGAAATAGGCATGATGGAAGGGGTGGCTGATATTGCTGTGCATTCGATGAAAGATGTGCCTTATGAGATTCCACCTGGATTTGAGCTAGGCGCTATTTTAAAGCGTGAAAATCCATTTGATGCATTTGTGTCTAATCATTACGATGGTATTAATGATCTACCACAAGGCGCTAAAGTGGGCACTTGTTCAATGCGCCGAATTGTGCAGCTGAAAGCTCAACGCCCAGATTTAGAAATTCTAGACTTACGAGGCAATGTAAACACCCGACTTCAAAAACTCGATGACGGTGAGTTTGATGCGATTATCTTGGCGTGTGCGGGCCTTATTCGCCTTAAGTTTGAAACGCGTATTAAGCAAGAGATTCCAGCGATCGATTCTTTGCCTGCAGTTGGCCAAGGGGCAGTAGGGATTGAGATTCGCGAGAATGATCAGACTATTCTAGATTTAATTAGCCCTTTGATTGATCAAGAAACTACTTACAGGGTAAGTGCAGAGCGGGCGATGAATGCCCGTCTAGAAGGTGGCTGCTCTGTGCCGATTGCGGGCTATGCAACATTGGATGGTGATCAAATAAGCCTGACAGGTTTAGTGGGTAACGTAGAGTCTGGCGTCATATTAAAACACCAGGTATCTGGTCATGTTCATCAGGCAGAGGCATTGGGTGAGACGCTAGGTGATCAGTTGATCAAAATGGGCGCTAAAGATATCTTGAAAGTTCAATCATGACTGATTCAGAAATTTTAATACAATTGCCAGAATGGTCAATTGTTAATCAAAAACTATCGAGACAGTTTGTTTTTAATGACTTTATTCAGGCTTTTGGCTTTATGACTCAAGCTGGCATCATAGCTGAAAAAATGAATCACCATCCAGAATGGTCCAATGTATATAACACTGTTAATGTTGAGTTAATAACGCATTCTCAAGGGTGTATTAGTCAATTGGATATCGAATTAGCGACTCATATGAATAACATTTTTGAAAATAGCATAACAAAGGAATAGCACATGTTTAAATTTATTGAAAACAACTTCTTTCTCATTGTGCATCGTATTGGCTTTTTATTTGCATTGATTTCACTAGCTTTAATTGTCTTTCTAGGTGTGTTTAGCTATGAAAAACTCAGCAGTAGGGCGACTGATGAAATTAGTGCGCCCAGCATTGAATTAGCCAAATACCAAAATCCAATCAGCCTGCAAGTGGAGACTGAAAAAGCCTCTCAAGCAGTTAGCGTTGTTGAAGATGATTCCCAGGTAGTTTTTAATCAAAAGTTTGATACTCAAATAGAACAGATTATTACTAATTTACAGGCACTACCTAACGAAGTGCTTGATGAAAATGACTTACAGTTCCAAATTAAAGTGATGATTAAGATTAAGTCTAATGCTTATTCTCCAGAGCTTAAGTTAAGCTATGTGGAATCTTTATCAAGATTGACTAAGCAATTAGTTAATGTGGGTGGAGATCAAGTTAATATTGATGAATTTTTGCATTGGCATGATCAAGAGTTTGCCTACCAAGTCAATGAGCAAACTCAGCAAAATTTAATGAAAATGGGCACCGCTAGAACTGATCAAATGACAGGCTTTATTTCTCTAGGTATGCTAGGCGCAGCACTTGGATTTTTTATTATGTTTGTCATGATGTTAGTAATGTTGCGTATTGAAAGAAACACACGAAGATAACATGCAAGCAATTGGCTATAACGGCAGTGAATTTATAGAATTTGAGAAAACTCTAAATCATCCTACAGGCCGAGATCTACTGGTAGAAATAAAAGCTATTTCTGTCAACCCAATTGATACCAAAGTTAAGCACACTGTCGCCAAAGATAGCGCTGTAAAAATTTTAGGCTATGACGCTTCAGGTATTGTGAGTGCAGTGGGTGAGCAAGTATCGCTTTTTAAAGTTGGTGATGAAGTTTTTTATGCAGGAGATGTGACGCGTGACGGGTCAAATGCAGCTTACCAACTTGTCGATGAACGTATTGTCGGTCGTAAGCCAAAATCACTCAACTTTGAGCAAGCTGCAGCACTACCTTTAACCAGTATTACCGCTTGGGAATCTTTATTTGATCGTTTAAAAATCACCCAATCAGACAAAGATAAATCTTTATTATTGATTGGCGCTGCTGGCGGCGTGGGTTCGATGGCCATTCAATTTGCCAAGCAAATAATCGGCATGAAAGTAATAGCGACTGCTTCACGTGATGAATCTAGATCTTGGTGTAAACAAATGGGTGCTGATATTGTGCTTGACCATCAGCATCTTGCTCAACAATTTAAAGACAATAACTTAGATACCCCAAAATATATCCTTTGCATGGGCGTGCCTGATGATTACTTTGATCAAATGATTCAAGTAATCGCGCCTCAAGGTAGTATTTGCTTACTGGCTAACACTCAACAAGCTTACGACCTTAACTTACTAAAAGCTAAAAGTATCACTTTGGTTTGGGAGATGATGTTTACTCGTTCTATGTTCCAAACCAATGATCTAGTTAAACAGCATGAGCTGCTGAATAAACTAGCATTAATGGTTGAAAATGGCGACATAAGGCACACATTAACTCAGCATCTTAATCCGATCAATGTGGATACCATAACAAGGGCGCATCAGGTTATTGAAAGAGGCAAAATGCAAGGCAAACTAGTTATCTCAAATCGAATTACTCAATAACGACTAGAACCTTCGGTGAGGCTATATTGGCCACATTTCTCAATTGAGGTGTTTCTTTGACTGTGCCAGATATAGGAGATTTAATCTGGTATTTTTCCAGTTCAATTGTTTGAATTTTAATTAACACGTTATGCACATTAAGCTCACGCTTTTTTGCATTATGTTCAATTTTAGCAATATCTAAATCGCGATGAGAAGCCACCATTCGATCATATAACTCTTGAGTTTGATTAAGAATTAATAAGGCATCATCAAAAGCTTGTTGTTTGATACTGCCAGTTATTTCTAGATGTTGTAACTTTAGCTGGGCCTGTCTATCATCAATCTTCACCAATATATCCCCAGCATTAACTTGTTTTCCAGGTGTTGTCATTTCAACAATAGAGCCAGAAACTTGAGGATAAATATCTAGCGCTAACGTTATGCCAGGTAGAAATAAGCCTAATGCTAGCCAGTGGTTAAATTTCATAATCTTCTCCAATGAGATGGTGTAATTTCTTAAGGGTGATAATATAGTTAAATTCATTCTCAGCTAGTTTTCTTTCAGTATCTGTGTAGTTGACCATAGCTTTACCAATGTCACTTTTGATCTCCATTTCATAATTGGCACGCGCTTTTTCCAAATACAAATCTCGATAGTCCAATTCAACGATTAGCGCTTTATGGATTTGCCTTAATGCACTAAGATTAAGGTGATGATCCAATGCTTCCCCTAATAAATCTTGCTGAATCTTTTCAATCTCAAGTTGTTTTTTCTTAGATTGAATCATGAGTTGAGATATCTCACTATCTTGTTTGGCATCAGTACCAAAAGGCATAGACAGTTGAATTCCAGCGCGCCATTGGCCATTTTTTTCGCGTTGATATCCTTGTTCTCCAACTCGAGCACTTGAGTTAATTACAACACCTAGGTTGCCTTTTTGTTGAGAAATTTGACGACCGATAGCTGATAAAGATTGCTTTAATTGTTTAAGTTTTAAGTTGTCTGTAAGTTTTTTTTGATAATAAGAAAACTCGGCCAGCTCTTTTTTAAATAAAGATTTGTAATTAGGCATAACAACATCATCGGGACGATCTTCATAACTAATATTAAGTAGCTGAGCCAACTTAGCTCGAGTTTGAATTTGCTTAGATTCTGCCTTAATACGTTGAATTTGACTAATTTGAGTGTTGGTTTGTTTTTCTAATAAGGTTACTTCTGATGCACTTTGAATGTCGTAATCATCTTTAACTCGACCTTCATAAACAGCAAACATTGCCAGCTCTTCTAGTGCGGTTTCGTAAGATAAGTCTGATAAAACGATGTCAAAATAGGCGCGCATTATCCCAATGGTTTTATCTTGCTGTAATTGCTGAAAAGACAAAGTTGCATTATTAAGTGTATTTAGCTGCGTATTTTTTCCAATTTCAATGGCTTGATTGTAAAGTGTTTTTTTAAGAAAAATAAAGGCGTGAGAATTATTAATAGCGGAGTTGTAGTCGCTTCGCTTTGCAAGCTGTAAATCAATATTTGACGTTACATCGTATTGGTTTTCCCAATCACTCAGTCGATGTTGCTCAGAATCAATATTTAAAAGCTGCTGTTTTTCAGCGAAGTTGTGCTCATCAGAAAGCTTTAGAGCGTCACCCAGTGTTAAAGGGTTAGGCAGTTGCTCTGAGTGAACAAAACTAGATACTAGTAATAATAAGAAGCTTAAAAATTTCATCGGTTTTTACGCTTATAGCGAATAAATTTTTCCTCTAAGTAGGCGTCTTCAACCATAAATTTGGCGAGTAGTAAAAAGTCTTCTTGGTTAGCAAAGCCAGTGCGTCTAACCACTCGGTTGCCCTTGAGGTCAAAAAAAGCGAGTACAGGCGTTGCACCAATTCGATTGTGTTTTTTTGCAAAAACTCTTTCAACCGTATCATTGCCGTCAAAATCAACTAATTCAAGATTTGAATTGGTATTGATTTTGTAATTTAAAAAATGCGTTTTAAAATATTTAATAACGTCAGGCTGATTTAATACTTGACGCTCCATTTTTTGGCAAAAAGGACAGTCATCCATAAAGAAAAAAACAAACACACCTTTTTTGTTGGCATCTTGAGCATCACTTAAATTTTCAGAATAATCATTAAAATGCTCGTCGAATAAGTCGCCATCCGACATTGCTTGAAATGATACGAGTAAACCTAAGATTAATATTAATTTTTTAAACATTAAGTGACCTTGAAAAAATATGTATGGGTTGATTGGAGCTATGGTGAATAATCATACCATTTGAAGTTATTAATTTCAAATGAAAATTAACCTTAGATATGAGTACTACTCAAACAATGCGTCGACAAACTTTTTAGCGTTAAAAGGCTTTAAATCATTAATCCCTTCACCAACACCAATATAGCGTACGGGCAATTTAAGCTCATCAGAAATGGCAAATACCACACCACCTTTAGCAGTGCCATCAAGCTTGGTGATACTAATGCCGCTTAGTCCAACTGTCTTGTTAAACTCTTTGGCCTGATTAATGGCATTTTGCCCCGAGCCGCCATCAATAACCAGCATGGTTTCATGTGGGGCATTTTCATTGTGTTTTTTTAGTACGCGCTTTATTTTTTCAAGCTCTTGCATTAGATTACCTTGAGTATGCAATCGTCCTGCGGTATCAGCAATAAGAATATCAATATTTTTAGCCTTGGCAGACTCATAAGCATCATAAATAACAGAAGCAGCATCAGACCCAGTTGTTTGGGCGACTACAGGTATTTCATTACGTTCACCCCAAACTTTAAGTTGCTCAACCGCAGCAGCCCGAAAGGTGTCACCAGCCGCAAGCATGACAGACTTACCTTGATTTTGAAAAGATTTAGCCAGTTTGCCAATGGTAGTAGTTTTACCCGCACCATTTATACCTACCACCAAAATGACAAAAGTTTCATTGGTATCTGTATTGAGCTGGTTGTCTTCTATTAGTAGCTTTGTTAGTGCTTCTTTTAAGAATGCATATAAGCTATCAGAATCCTTTAAAACTTTTCGAGAGGCATTTTGACGCACCGACTCTAAAACTTTATCCGTCGTATTAATGCCAATATCTGCAGTGATTAAAAGCATTTCTAGTTCATCCAGTAAATCCTCGTCGATGACTTTCTTGCCCAATAAAAGACTGGATAAGCCAGAGCCTAGTTTTTGCCTTGATTTGGCCAGACGCTCTTTTAGCGAGGTGGATTTTTCTATTGGGTCAGATTTATCTTTTTTAAAAAAATTAAACAAAGCTTCTCGCTATAATGGTTTGAATATGAAGAATCTAATTTTACTAGCCTTTTTTTTGTCCACCAGTGCTTTTTCAAATACTGTAATAGGCAAGGCCTATAACAAAGTGACGCAAACAACACTGGATAATGGGCTAAAAATCATCATTAAAACCGATCGTCGTGCACCGGTGTTTATCTCTCAACTTTGGTATAAAGTGGGTGCTAGCGATGAATCAAGGCCTAATACCGGCATCTCGCATATGCTAGAGCATATGATGTTTAAAGGTACGCATGATTACAAAGTAGGTGAATTTTCAAAAATTATCGCGCGTAATGGCGGTGATGATAATGCTTTCACCTCAAAAGACTATACAGCCTATTATCAAAAAATGCATCGCTCAAAGTTAGAGCTAGCCATAAAGATGGAGGCCGATCGCATGCGCAACTTAACCTTTTCAGGTGCTGAGTTAGAGAAGGAAAGGCAAGTGGTGATTGAGGAGCGTAGGTTGCGTGTGGAAGATAATCCTAATGCTAAGGTTTATGAGAATTTACGCCTTATTTCATATAATCAAAAAGGCGCCTATCATGCGCCCGTGATTGGCTTTCAAGCCGACATTGAAAATTACCGACTGAATGATTTGCGCCAATGGTACGAGACCTATTATGCGTCTAATAATGCCACACTAGTGGTAGTGGGCGATGTTGATCCTCAAGTGGTAATCCAGCATGCACGGCGCTATTTTGGTGATTATCCGTCAAATCCTAAAATTAACACTATTAAACGCCATCCATCGATTGCCAAAATGGGGCAATCTAAAGTGCTCAAGCTAAAAGCAAAGCTACCTTTTTATGTTTTAGGGTTTCATGTGCCTAGCTTGCGCACTGCAGCTGACCAAACCCAGGCCTATCAGTTGGAAATGTTGGCGTATATCTTAGATAATGGGCTGTCAAAAAAACTGATTCGTCACCAGCAAATTGCTTCAGCCATCAATGTGGGTTATCGTTTGTACGATAAAAGCAATACATTGTTTACAGTGAGTTTTATTCCGGCTAAGGGTGTGGATAAACAAATACTGATTGACGCTATTAAAACTCAAGTTAAAAAATTGATTGAACATCCTAAACTGATTGAAGATGAGTTGGTGCGTACCAAGGCTCAGTTGGAGGCAAGTTTTATCTTTGAGCAAGACCTTATTCATACACAGGCTTATTATTTAGGCATGCTCGAAACGGTGGGTTTGGGAATTGATAAGATGTTTGAATATGTTGATAAAATGAACGAAATTAAGGCTAAAGATGTATCAAATGTTGCTAAACAGTATCTTGATTTTTCTCAAGTGAATACTGTTGAGCTGATTACCCAGGAGATTAAGTGAGGTTATTTTCGCTATTTTTATTGTTAATCACTCAAGTTGAGGCAAAAGTCACTATTGAGCAGTGGACAACGCCCGAAGGTGCCAAGGTATTGTTTACTCAAACTCAAGGTTTGCCAATGCTAGATGTGGCACTTAACTTTGATGCGGCTAGCTCACGAGATGGCGATAAGTATGGCCTGGCAATGCTAACCAACAGTCTTATTGGTACAGCGAGCACGTATCACACAGAAGAGCAAATAATTAATCAATTTGAATCACTGGGCAGTGAGTTTTCTGGCGCCTCGCTTAAAGATATGTCAATCATCTCTATGCGTAGTTTAACGCGTCGTGATATTTTGCAATCATCATTAGATTTATTCACAGAAGTAGTGACCAAGGTAGATTATCAGCAACGCTATTTGAGTCGTGAGAAAAAGCAAACACTGCGCGCTATTGAGGCTGCCAAGCAAAGTCCAGCAAGTATTGCTAATAGTGCATTTAGTCAGCTGGTGTTTAACAAACACCCGTATGCACACAAGAAAATTGGCAACAAGGAAAGTCTTGAAAAAATTAATCTAGCTGATTTAAAACAGCACTACCAGCACTATTATGTAGCCAAAAATCTAACCATTGCTTTGGTGGGCGATATTAGTAAAACTAAGGCTAAGCAGATCGCTAGACAAATCTCTCATGGACTGAATATGGGTAAAAAGGCTAAGGCCAATCCTGTTGTCCTGCCGTTGCAACAAACTCAAGCAGTGCATATTGAATTCCCATCAACGCAAACGCATTTACTCATCGGGCAAGTTGGTATTAATAGATCGCATGCTGATTACTACCCCCTGTATCTGGGTAATCATATTCTGGGCGGTAGTGGCCTAACTTCTATTTTAAGTGATGAAGTGCGTGAACAAAGAGGTTTGGCTTATTCGACTTCTAGCTATTTTACCAAGATGAAATCGAATGGCTATTTTTTAATTAAATTGCAAACCAAAAATTCACAGGCAGATCAAGCTAAAAAAATCGCTTTGGAGACGCTCAAAAATTTCAGAAATAATGCGATTGATGAGCAAAAACTTCAAGATGGCAAGGATAATATTATCGGTGGTTTTGCTTTAGAGACTGCTAGTAATGCTAATATCCTTACTTACCTCTCTATTATTGGTTTTTACGACCTACCGTTGAACTATTTGAGCAGTTTTACTAGCAAAATCAAGCCGATTAGCGCCAGGGATATCCAAAAAGCTTATGAAAGGCTGATTAATATGGATAAACTCGTTATTTTGAGTGTCGGTGTCAAAAAATAGCCTATTTGATTATTTTCAATATTTTACTGAAAGTTAAATAAATACCGATAAAACAAGCATAAAATTGGCTAAAATCAGTTATATTCTATAAATTAAGTGTATATTTTGAATATTTGTCAAATATTTACCCGCTTAATATATGGTATACCATAGTGTCCAGATTTTTACCGCAGTGTTAAAATGCACAATGCGTTGCTATAAACACATTATTCTTACATTTTTATTGCTATTGAGCACGATTACCGTGTCTAGTGATCAAGAAAATAATCAGCCGGTTGAGGTGGTAATTGCTGTGCAGTCTTATTTGGACAAAGGTATTACTCACCAGTATTGGCAGTTAAGTGCTAATTATCTTAGTCGTCACATTCAAGGGGTTGTTTTTAATATTGTGGTGGTCGACACCCCAGACGACTTACTGCTTTATCAAATGGTTGAGGAGGGTAAAGTTGATTATGTGATCACTCAACCTATTACCACTGTTGAGCTAAATCGCTTATACGAAACCCATATTGAGCTGACCAAGGTTGATCAATCTGGTGTTGACCAGTTGGGTAGCGTTATTTTTACGTCAGTTAACAATAATGCCATTAATGGTATTGAAGCATTAAAGGGTAATAGTTTTGCCGCCTCAACGCCTAATCGCCTGGGTGGGTGGGTATTAGCACTAGATCATTTTCGAAAATTGGGGATTGATCCCGACAAAGACTTTTCATCTGTTAGTTTTTTAGGTGCACAAGATAATATTGTTAATGCAGTTGTTAATGGAATAAATGATGCTGGAGCTGTGCGTACGAGCGTTATTGAGAAAATGATCAGCCTGGGTCAGATTGATAGGGATCAGATTAAAGTATTAGATCAAAAACAAGAATTCCCTTATTTATTATCAACAAGACTTGTTCCAGAATGGTCATTCTCTTCACTTAAGCATTCAGATCCAAAGTTAACCGAGAAAATTCTCTCTTTACTGCTTAAGCAATCTGTCCATGGAATAGAGCAGTGGCGTGATGCTTTGGATTATGAACAAGTTCGTACACTCATGAGGAAGCATCGAGTGGGCATCTATCAAGATCCGGGTCATGTTGATTTTTATAAGAAAAACTATCAGCTGGTGTTGTTAGGTTTATTGCTGATAGGCTATTTTATTGTCACCATTAAATCGAGAAAAGATAAGCAGATTGCCCAATATAAGGCTAAGTTGGAGCAGTTATCAAAAGCCAGTTCTGTGAATCAGTTGCTTTCTGAAGTGACTCATGAATTGTCCCAACCAATTACCTCGCTCAAAATTGATGCACACATATTAGATGATTTACTTAAGGGTGATAATAGTTGTCAGTTGAGCCAAGTAAGGGATATTACCAATGATCTCAGAGAGAAAACGGATCATTGTGTAGACTTGATTTTAAATATTCGCCAATTTTTGACTGATGCAGTAGTGGTTGAAGAAGTGTTTTATGTTAATCAACATATTGAAAAAATTATCAGACTGTTAAATAATGACTTGAAAGAGGCGAATATTCAGCATACAATTTCTTTAGCTGTTCAACAGCAAAAGATAAAAATGAGTCCGATTGAACTAGACCAAGTATTGTTAAATTTATCAAAAAATGCGATTAGTGCTATGGCAAGTAATCATAAATCATCCAATACACTCTCCATTGAATCTGACGTTAAAGATGATCGGGTTACGATTATTGTTTCGGATACGGGCTGTAAAATTAGCGATCAAGACAATCTATTTACACTATTTAAAAGCCATAAAGAAAAAACCGATACTGAAGGTCTAGGGATTGGCTTGAGTCTTAGTCGTCGTATTATTCGCTCGTATGGTGGAGATTTATCTTTGTTATCTAGTGGCGAACAAGGCAGTCAATTTTTAATCACATTACCTATTTTTAAGCATGAATAATAACGTATTTATCGTTGATGATGAAAAGGAGGTTAGAGAATCTTTACAAAAGTTCTTTTTACATCATCAGTTTAATGTCTGGGTTTTCTCTAGTGCACAGAGATATTTAGAGGTATTGGATGAAAATATTGTTGGGTGCTTGGTGTCAGATATTGACATGGAGTCGATGAATGGCTTGGAATTACAAGCGCATCTTAATCAGATTAATTGTATACGTCCTACGATATTTATTACTGGACATGCCAGCGTAAATATTGCGATCAAAGCTATGAAGCTTGGTGCTTTTGATTTTGTGGAAAAACCTTTTGATCCTGATGTGCTGTTAGGCAAGGTGAATGCTGCAATCGAATCTTCAAAAGATAAAGTGCATGTGCTCAATCAATATCGACTACTAACCCATAAGGAAAAGCTTGTGTTTGCCTGTGTGGTGAAAGGTGATAGAAATAAGAATATTGCCGAGGAGCTGTTTATTTCCTTGCCCACTGTGGAAGCTCATCGTTCTAAGGTGATGAAAAAGATGCGGGCAAAGTCGTTACCCGAGTTAGTTAAGATGTCTGTCGCGTTGACAAATACTTAAACGTTTATTTTTTATAGAATCTTATTATGATAAAAATCATTCAGTATAACTTATTAGCATTGGTGGCAGTTTTTGTGGCCCGGTATTTGATTGTTCCCATGGATCATTTTAATTCCGATATTGGTAATTACTTATGGTTGCCAATGGGTGCGGTTATCTTGGCTTATTTGCTATTTGGCTTTAGGGTTTTTCCAGGTTTGTTAGTGGGTTATTTACTGGCCGAAGTGGTTGTTGAAGGCGGAATAGCTAATTTTGCCCAACATGAAGTTGTTAGTAGGGTTATTAACACCTTATTACCTTTACTGAGTATTTGGCTGATGAGAAAGCTTAATTTTTCTAATTTTATTGTGGCTAACAAACTTAATTATGTACAGCTTGTGCCATTAGTTGTTTTATCAGCATTTACGACCACTATAGTCAAAGCAGGGCTTTTGTATGCACCTGACCAGTTTAGCGCGGGTAAGGTGTATTTTCAGTCTTATGTGCAAGGGGATATACTGGGCGGTCTGATCTTTATTGCGGTAGTTTTTACAATATTCTCACCAGCTTTAATCAGAAATAAAATTATTTAACTGGATTTATAGCTCGATTAAAGCGTTACTATTATGGTTTACCATAATAGTAAATTTCTTCAATTTTGGGATAATCATTTTAGTTGTATTGGTTTCCTAACTCTCCTCAGAATTATTTCTCCAGTACAACGCCTCATTAGATATTTTTAACAAATGTAGATACAAAAAAACCCTAATCAACGATTAGGGTTTTTTTGTATTAGAGCTAATAAGAATTTCTGGCTTGAATGGCTTTCGCATTCATGATAAATTGATAATACTCATCATTCAGGTATTTGACAATTTCCGCCTCTTCTTCTGGAAACCAAGCTGAATCGTAGTAATTTGAACAACGATTGATTTGAGCTTTTAAGTCAGCAAAGCTTTTTAGCTTAATATTGTTCAATGAGCGTGACTCGTAAAAATTGTTGTCATGACTATAGTTTGCACCATTGTCTTTATGGCAATTTAGACAGGTTTCATTGTGAATATCTTTTGGGTTGAAGGCAAAAGAAGTGCTAATTGCACTGAGGCTAATTGCCAAAGCTAAGGTTTTTAAAATTTGAGCTTTCATATAAATTTCCTTGTTATATAATCACTCCTCAAGTAGAAAGAGCATTATATTTTGTATTAGTAAATTAGTATATTATGGTTTTCCATATTAATTATATTTAAGGATGTTTATGAGTGAAATGGAGTTGCTTTTTTCTTATGGGACACTGCAAGATACCCCAGTACAAATTGAAACCTTTGGCCGTGAGTTAGAGGGTTATGTAGACCAGCTATTGGGCTATAAGCTAGAAACTCTGCTGATACAAGATCAGAGTGTGGTGGATTTAAGCGGTAAAACACACCATCCTATTGCTGTGTTTTCTATGAATGCTGATGATAAAATTTCTGGCGTTGTTTTTAAAATTACAAAACAAGAGTTAGCACAATCTGATTTATATGAAGTGAGCGATTATAAGCGCGTTAAAGCTGAGTTTAAATCAGGCAAAAAAGCTTGGGTATATGTGCAAGCCTAAAGCGTCTTTAAAGTAAGACTTTTTCGATATTGACTGATTTTATAAAGTCTTTGTGCCATTTTTTACCCAGCTGCTGTTCCGCAATTAGTTCAATAGGATAAATAGGCTTGATATTAGTGGCACTTTGATAGCGTGACAAACCCTGACGACAGGCCGGGCAAGTGGTAAGCATTTTAATTGGCTTATCACTTGATTTAATCATGGCAAGGTCTTTTTTGATTTCCAATTCTTTTCTGTATTTGGCTTGCTTGGCGATATCAGGGCGCGCTACGGCAAATGTACCAGCTTCACCACAACAACGATCGTTGCTAATCACTTCGCTATTGACAATTTTAGAGATGAGATTGCTAGATTCCTCTGATTTAATCGGATCATGGCAAGGTGCATGGTACAGATACTGCTCGCCTGTCGGCTTAAGCGTGACATCTTGTTCAAGTAGATACTCATGAATATCTGTTAAGCGGGAATCTTTAAAAATATCGCCCAGCTCGTAAGTCATTAGCTGATCAATACAAGTGCCACACGAGGTAAGCACATGCTTGATGTCTAGATAATTTAAGGTATTAGCCATGCGGTGAAACAACACCCGATTGTCCGTTGAAATTGCGACACTTTTAGCCTCAAAACCGCTGGCCCTTTGGGGATAGCCGCAACATAGATAACTTGGCGGTAGTACCACCTTAACGCCTTGGTGGTAAAGCAAGGCGACAGTTGCTAAGCCGATTTGAGAATACAGACGCTCAGAGCCACAACCAGGGAAATAAAATACACTCGGTGAGTCGGCATTGGACTTGGTAGGGTGCGATAAAATTGGCACACTGGTGTTGTCATGAATGCCCAATAACTCACGCATTGGCTTAAGACCGGTATCAGTTGGTAGTGGCTTATCCAATAAAGTAAGCAGTTCAATTGCTACGTTCGGCTTGCCCACAGTCTTATCAGGCTTTTTATTTAAAAATGGCGCGGCAAGGCGAGAGGCGATGTTTTGTGCTTTGTAACTATAATCAATCAACAGCTTTTTGGCTAATTTAATTTTCCAAGGCTGAGTGGTATTAAGATAAGCCATTGAAGCTTTTGAGACTAGGTTTGTCTGACGCTTATCTTGCTTAATTAAGACAGATTTCATCTTGATAGAAACATCGCCAAAGTCTATATCTACTGGGCAAGGTTTGGCGCATCTATGGCAAATTGTGCAATGATCAGCTATATCATCAAGTTCTACAAAATGATTTAGCGAAACACCTCGACGAGTTTGCTCTTCGTATAAAAAGGCTTCTGAGATGAGGTTGGTGCCGATAATTTTGTCACGTGGTGAATATAAAAGATTGGCTTCTGGAACGTGTGTGGTACACACACCCTTACACTTGCCACAGCGCAAGCAGGATTTAACCATGTCATTAATTTCACCAATTTCACTACTTTCAAGAATGAGCGCTTCTTGTTCAACTAAGTGCAGAGAAGGGGTAAAGGCGCCATTTAGCCCGCTACCAGGCATTAGTTTGCCTTTGTTAAAGTGGTTGTTAGGATCAACTTTAGCTTTGTACTCAACAAATTCTTGTTTATATTCAGCAGATAAATACTGGTATTTAGTTAAACCAATACCGTGCTCGCCTGAAATAACGCCACCGAGATTGGTCGCTAGAATCATAATCTCATCAACCACAGATTCTGCTTTTTTTAGCATCTGAACATTATGAGAATGTACCGGAATATTGGTATGTACATTGCCATCACCAGCGTGCATGTGTGTTGCTACAAATAGGCGAACATTACGATGCGACGCGTGAATATCTTGAATGTCATGACGTATTTCAGTAAAAATATCACCCATGAGCAAATCATTAAGTGGATGGGCAAATTCATCCATATAAGAAACGACACGCTTAGCAGTTTGCACTTGTCTAAATATAGCCGAATCATCCAACTGATCAAGAATTTCTTGCCATTGGTTGCTCACCTGATTCAATAGCTCGATAGCTGCTGAACTCTTCTCCTTAATTAGCTGAGTTTCAAGTTTGATACTTTCCAGATAGGTGCGAATCTCGCCAAGTGTGTCTAGTTTGTTCTCAATGGAAAGGCGGATATTAATGTGCTCAATACCATCGTTGTATTCAGCCAGTTTATCTAGTGGAATAACAACATCTTCGTTAATTTTAAAGGCATTGGTGTGAGCGGCAATGGCAGCAGTATTAGCACGGTCTTTCCAAAAAATTTGCCTTGTGCTAGAGCTTTTTGCAATAAAACACTCGCCTTCTTTTTGAATAGTGATGGCCTTAATTTTTTCACCCGCTTCATCGAGTGATGATTGTGACTGGCTAGAGGCATCAATCAGCAATACCATTTTTGGCAGCTCAGATTTGTTCGCCTTGGTGGTGTATTTGACTGCTTTGATGTAGCGCGCATCAAGATGCTCCATACCTACAAGATCTACTGATGTAGTGCTATCGATAAGATTTTTAATCTCAACAATGGTCGATACGGCAGCCTTAAGGTCATGACCGAAGAACTCCAAGCATAAGGTGTTAATATGCGCTAAAGGCTGATGCAAGATAAACTCTGCAGAGGTGATGAAACCGTCACAACCTTCTTTTTGAATACCCGGAAGGCCATCTAAAAATTTATTGGTAACATCTTTTCCCAGGCCGCTTTTACGTAGTTTTTTAGCATCAATCGTTAAAACTTCCGAGCTAACAACAGTCTTACAGTCATCTTTAAGTGTATCAATCTTAAAGCTAACAGATTTAAGTAGTTGAATTTTGTCTTGATTATGTTCTAATCGCTCTACACGCAACCAAGATCCATCCGGTGTTACCATTTTCCAAGATAATAGGTTGTCAATGGTTGTACCCCATCTAAGGGCTTTTTTACCACCTGCATTCATAGCAACATTGCCACCAATCGTGCAAGCATCTTGTGAGGTGGGGTCAACTGCAAAAACAAGATTATTTTTTGTGGCTAAGTCACTAACACGCTTGGTAATAACACCAGCACCGACATTAACACTTTGTAAATTATTGGTATTTTTAATATCATCAATAAAACTAAGCTTTTCGGTGTTAATAACTGCTGTTTGCGTGTGGAGTGGAATGGCACCACCAGTGTAGCCTGTGCCGCCACCACGAGGAATAATGGTAAGCTTAAGTTCAATACATGCTTTGACAATAGCGGCAATTTCAAGTTCGGTATCTGGCGTGATAACCACTTGTGGGTATTCTACGCGCCAGTCCGTAGCATCGGTTGCATGAGCAGAACGAGATAGAGCATCAAAGCGAATATTGTTAATATTGGTTACTTTGAGCAAGGCTTGCTTAATACGTTTTTTATGTTGCTTAAAGTCACTTAAACAGTGTTCAAACTTGGTCACAGCTAAATCAGCACTTTGAAGTAGCTCTAAAACCTTAGTGTTGTTATTTGCTCGTTTTCTAACCAAGTCAAGGCGTGAATTAAGCGCCCCAATAAGAGATTTCCAGCGACGTTGGTTTTTGATCAAATCTTCTTGGAGATAGGGGTTTCTATCAACCACCCACATATCACCCAATACTTCAAACAACATTCTGGCACTACGCCCAGTGTTACGATTGGTGCGAAGAGATTCTAACAATGCCCAAGCGTCTTCACCTAAAAATCGACAGACAATTTCCTTGTCAGAAAAAGAGGTGTAGTTATAGGGTATTTCTCGGTATTGCTTCAATTGAAGTAAAGTTAACAAAAATTAAATTTTATTTTACTATAATGGTTGGTAGTTAAGTCTGGTTGTTTGCACCGTAGATAGGGTGCTTTAAAAAGGAAAAAACATGTTGTGGATTAAGGCATTTCATATTATTAGCATTATTACTTGGTTTGCAGCTTTGTTTTATTTGCCGCGCTTATTTGTCTATCATGCGATGAGTCAAGATAAGATTAGCATTGAACGTTTTAAGGTAATGGAGCGCAAGCTTTACCGCGGTATTATGACGCCAAGTATGGTTTTAGCTGTGGTCTTGGGCACCTGGATGGTGGTTGACGGTTGGGAGATTTACAAAACGCAGTATTGGTTACACGCTAAGTTAGTTCTGGTGGTGCCATTGATTGTTTATCATTTTTATTGTGGGTATTTGCTGCAAGTATTCAAACAAGACAAAAACAAACGTTCAGATGTGTTTTATCGCTGGTTTAATGAGTTTCCTGTGTTAATTTTGGTGGCCATTGTTATTTTAGTGGTGGTTAAGCCATTCTAATTTTTACTTAGTTTTAGGTAATTTTCGGCTAGAGCTTCATAAATTGGTTGGGCAAATATCAGCTTACTGATCCAGTTTGCGATAAACGCCACCAGTAGTCCTGGGATGAGTAAATTAATAGTGGCGCTCATCTCTAAAATCACAAAAACTGCAGTGAGTGGCGCTCTAATTACAGCGCTTAGATAGGCAATCATTGACATGATAATAATCACCTGAGTATCAATTTTTAAATAGTAAGGCGCAATCTCAGCACCAATACCAGCACCAATTGAGATGCTTGGCATAAACAACCCGCCAGGAATGGTCGAGGCTAAAGAAGTCAGAGTGGCAAAATACTTCATGAGTACAAACTCAAGCCCTAGTGGGTTACCTGCTAGCATAAAGATAACTTCGTCACGCCCAGATCCGGCAATTTTTCCAGCTGATAGGTAGTTAAATAGTCCAATAATTAGCCCTAAGAATAAGGCGATAGCGATCACGCGAGCTTTGCTGTGACTGATAAATTTAGCGATTAAATACAGAGTTATTCTGGAGAATAATCCACCAACAACACCTGTTAGAATGGCTAAAGGTATTAGCTGCCAAAGCAGCTCAAGATTTAGTGAGTAGGCGGATAAATCACCCAGGTAAGGGGTGTTACCTCGATAAGCCAAGGTGAGCGTGTAAACTAAGGCACTAACAATGGCAATCAATACCAGCGCTTGTTTTTTGAGTTTTCGACCGATTTCCTCATAAGCAAATAAAAACCCTGCCAGTGGTGCATTGAAAGCAACAATCAGACCGGCACTGCCACCAATGGCGATGAGCGAATGGATAAGAAGTTTACGCTTTAGTTTTAAAAATCGATTAAAACCATAAAAGATTGATCCGCCAATATGAATGCTCGGCCCCTCAATGCCAATGGGTGCACCCCCTAACATGCCAATAAAAATAAAGACAATCTTGCCTGTGGCAACCCTAAACGACAATAGCTTTTCACGAATGGTTTTATTACGTGAATCATTAGCTGCAATAAGCTGTGGAATGCCACTACCCTGGATGTAATGGCAAAAATATTTGGCCATGTAGACTATTAAAACAAAAGTAATTGGGGTGATGATTAAACTTAGAGCGGGGTTTTTTGCAACAAGCTGTTTAAATGTGTGTTGTGCAAAATCACTAGAAAGTAGAAAAAAATCAATAGCAACAACGGCGAGCATACTGGCAGCTATTAAAGATAGGTAGGTTTTTATCTCATTGGGAAACTGATGCGAGAGATATCTGCGCATTACTTACACTGCGTTAAAAAGACCGGTTGATAAGTATCTATCGCCACGATCACATACAATTGTGACGATGGTTGCGTTATTGACCTGTGTAGAAAGCTCCAGTGCTGCTGCAACTGCGCCACCAGACGATACGCCAGCGAAAATACCTTCTTGGGTAGCGAGCTCACGTGTGGTTTTTTCTGCTGAAAGTTGAGAGACATCCATTACAGCATCTACTTTTGAGGCATCAAAAATTTTAGGCAAATATTCTGGTGTCCAGCGACGAATGCCTGCAATTTGAGCGCCATCTTCTGGCTGTACACCAATAATTTGAATGTCGTTATTTTTTTGTTTGAGTGCTGTAGAAACACCCATGATGGTGCCTGTTGTACCCATAGCTGAGACAAAGTGCGTTACTTGACCCTGGGTGTCTTTCCAAATTTCTTGCGCAGTTGAATTAATATGCGCACCCGAATTATCAAAATTAGCAAACTGGTTGAGTTGTACACCTTTACCATCTCGTTCAAGTTTGTCAGCTAAATCTCTCGCGCCTTCCATACCCGCTTCTTGAGTAACAATGAGTAGTTCGGCGCCATAGGCAGTCATCGCATCACGACGCTCTTGAGAGAGGTTTTCAGGCATGATCAGCATCATTTTATAGCCTTTAATGGCAGCCACCATTGCTAGTGCAATACCTGTATTGCCGCTGGTCGCCTCAATGAGGGTGTCGCCTGGTTTGATATCACCTCGGTTTTCAGCTTGAGCGATCATGTTAAAAGCTGCTCGATCTTTAACTGATCCTGCCGGGTTGTCGCCCTCAAGTTTTACCAAAACAGTGTTTGATGAATTGGGATTAAGGCGTTGTAGCTTGACTAAAGGGGTGTTGCCAATAGTTTGATCGATAGTTTGATACGACATCATTTCCCCTAAAATCTACACAAGACTGGTAGATTTACATATTATTTAAGATTGCATCACGCACTTCACTCATGACTGGATTGATATTAATCATCTCATCAGTACACTGTGAAATGGCAGTATCTGGATCTTTCAGGCCATGACCTGTTAAGGTGCAAACTACTTTAGACCCTTCAGGGATCTTACCACTTTGAATGTCGCGCATTGCACCAGCTAGCGAAGTAGCAGAAGCAGGTTCACAGAAAATACCTTCTTGTTCGGTTAATAGTTTTTGTGCACTTAAAATCTCTGTATCGGTTAGTGAATCAAACCAACCATTAGACTCTTTTTCTACTTTATGAGCCAACTCCCAACTTTGCGGATGACCAATGCGAATAGCGGTGGCAACGGTTTCAGGATTATCAACCATCGCACCCTTGACAAAAGGAGCTGCACCTGCCGCTTGATAACCTACCATTTTTGGCGTGCTACTTGCTTTTTTATCTTCATGGTATTCTTTGTAGCCCATCCAGTGTGCTGAGATATTGCCTGCATTACCAACAGGTAGACAGTGATAATCTGGTGCATCACCCAGCTCCTCGATAATTTCAAACGCAGCTGTTTTTTGACCTTGTAATCGATAAGGATTGATTGAGTTTACAATCGCCACCGGTGCGTGATCAGCCACTTCTTTAACAAGACGCATGCCATCATCAAAATTACCTTTGATTTGGATGATAACCGCACCATGAATCATGGCTTGAGCTAGCTTACCTAAGGCAATTTTTCCTTCAGGGATTAGTACGAATGCTTTAATACCTGCACGAGCGGCGTAGGCTGCAGCAGCTGCAGAGGTATTGCCTGTTGAGGCACAAATAATAGCTTTAGAGCCTGCTTCGACTGCTTTAGTCACTGCCATTGTCATGCCGCGATCTTTAAAAGATCCAGTTGGATTAAGGCCTTCATATTTAATGTAAATATCCACATCCTTACCAAGTGTGGCGGGAATATTTTCTAGTCGAATTAGAGGGGTGTTACCCTCACCAAGACTGATCAGTTTAGTTGAATCGCTAACAGGAAGTCTGTCACGATAGTTTTCAATTAGGCCTGTGTATCTCATTGTATTTTCTCCTTAATCAAGGTTTTCTACATGAATAATTTTAACATCCTCTTGGATGAATTCATGACTTTGGATTTCTGTTATAGCAGCGTTTAAATTAGCAGTGGTGACGCTATTGGTAATGATTGCAATGTGAGCATTATTTTGTGCATCAATTTGTTTTTGGATGACAGACTCAACGCTAATATTGTGTTTGGCTAGTGTGGTTGTAATATCAGCAAGCGCACCAGGCTTGTCAGTGGCTAGTAGGCGCAAATAAAAAACACTTTCAATATTGTTAACATCACAGTTAGGGATTTCAGTGAGAGATTTCCAGCCTAGCACATCATGACTTACGGTATTTTTAATAATATCAACTAAATCTGCAATCACAGCGCTAGCTGTGGCTTCATCACCCGCACCTGCGCCATAATAAAGTGTTGGTCCTACTGCATTACCTTTAACCAGTACTGCATTCATTACCCCGTCAACATTGGCCAGTAGCTGTGTTTTTGGAATGAGCGTTGGATGAACACGCATTTGTAATTCGCCATCAACTTTTTTGGCAATACCCAAGTGTTTGATTGAATAGTTAAGTTCAGTTGCAAATGCGACGTCTTCACCGCTAATTTCACTAATGCCTTCGGTAGATACTTTATCCATTTGTAATTCACAGCCGAAAGCGATAGAGGCCAGGATGGCAAGTTTGTGAGCAGCATCAATACCTTCTACATCAAAAGTCGGATCTGCCTCGGCATAGCCTAAATCTTGAGCCTCTTTTAAAACGTCGGAAAAATCTCTACCTTTGTCTCGCATTTCAGTAAGAATGAAGTTTCCTGTGCCGTTAATGATTCCAGCGACTAATTCAATTTTATTAGCACTTAAGCCTTGCTCTAAAGATTTTAGAATAGGAATACCGCCTGCAACAGCAGCTTCAAATAGCAAATGCACATCCTTTTCTTTAGCCAGTGTAAGTAGCTCGTTACCGTGTGTGGCAATTAAAGCCTTGTTGGCAGTGATAACATGTTTATTGTTGTTAATTGCCGCTACTACTAATTCTTTGGCAATGGTGGTGCCACCGATTAGCTCTAAAACAACATCTACTTCTGGATTATTAACAACTTCAAAGGCATCTTCGGTAATATTAATGTCATCATCTGCGCAAATTCTGGGTTCGGAGAGGTGCTTAACTGCAGCGTGAATAATGTTGATCTGTTCGCCAGTGCGAGCAAAAATTTCATTTTCATTTTTACTTAAAACATTTACTACGCCACCACCAACAGTGCCTAATCCTAAAATTCCAATATTCACGTCACCAAATCCTTTTTTTAAAAAAATCTTAATAAGAGGTGAATTATACCAATTGGATATTGGTGTACAGAGGTATTAGATAGGGATTTTATTTGATTTTATCTAAAACAATGGCAGAGCATTTGAGAGGGCGTGAATAATTCGCAGGAACCGTATGTTGATTGTCAAATAGTACTGGCGCTAACGCCTTTAACATATCTTCGTAAATTGGTTTTTTAAAATCAATTACTTTTTCAATGGGGTTCCAATAATCCACCCAAGCCCATTCGTCAAATTCAATATCAGAGTGCGTGTCTAGTTTAATTTTGTCTTCACTTGCAGTGAGGCGTAGCAAAAACCAAACTTGTTTTTGACCAACACAAATTGGCTTTTGAGAGCGTCTAACGTGATATTCAGGCAAGTCATAGCGTAGCCATTTTGGCGTTTTAGCAATAACATCAACATGGTGAGGCTCTAAGCCGACTTCTTCATTCAATTCACGCAGAAGTGCTTCTACATCACTTTCACCTTGGTCAATGCCACCTTGCGGAAGTTGCCAAGAGTTTTGTTTATAGCGTTTAGCTAATAAAACCTGATGCTTATCATTGGTGATAACGATACCCACATTGGCGCGGTATCCCTCATTGTCAATCATGATTGAAGTTTATTGTTAAACCTTAATCGTCGCTAGAAAAAGCACCTAAAAGGTGTAATAAGCTAGTAAACATATTATGAAGTGCTAGGTAGAGTCCAACAGTTGCAGAGATGTAGTTAGTTTCTCCACCATTGATAATGGCAGACATTTGACTCAACATGAAAGCACCCATAATCATCACAACTGCAAATGAAATAAGAAGACTAAAGGCTGACGACTCCAGAAAAAAGAAATTTAATAGTGATAAAACAATAATGCCAATCATGGCAAAAAAGATCATACCATTTAAAAAACTAAAGTCTTTTGTGGTATTTTGAGCATAAAAACTGATGGCAAAAAAAGCAACGCCCGTTCCTGTTAAGGCTTGAATGACAAGGTCTGCACCATTTGGCATAGCTAGATAGTGTGTTAGCATTGGACCAATTGAATAGCCTAATAAACCTGCTACGGCAAAGGCAGTTAAAATACCTTTGTTACTATTTTGGGTTTTAGGCAGTACAAACCAAATGACCACAATTGCAGCAATAGAGCTCATTATAGCTGCGCCAAATCCAGCGCCTGAGGCTACTGAAAACCAAGAGGCTAGACCGCCAAAGACAAGTGTATAAGAGAGTAATCTCATTGTATCTGATAAAACTTTGTTTTTAACTTTGATGCTGCTAATGGCTGTTGTTGAAAATGTACTCATGATTTATCCCCTGGGATTAAGTGTGTAAAATGATCTTATTTTATACTGAAAATAAAACAATAGCATGAAACTAGTTTTAGGCTTAGGAATAACCGGTTTTTCCATTGCACGCTTTTTGCTACAGCAAAAAATTGCGTTTAAAGTGGCTGACTCTCGACAGGCGCCACAACGCCTATCTGAATTTTTATCAGAATTTCCCACAGTAGAGGTTGCTCTGGATGGTTGGAGCAAGTCCACATTAGAAGAAGTTGATGAGATTTTCATCTCTCCAGGTATTGCTCAAAATGAGGAAATTGTCATATGGGCACTTGAGCAGGGTATTGATATTGTTAGTGATATCGAGTTATTTTCTAGGTATGTTCAGGCGCCTGTTATTGGCATTACTGGCTCTAATGGTAAATCAACTGTCACTCAACTATTAGGAGAAATGGTTGAGGCTAGTGGTAAAAAAGTTGCAGTAGGTGGTAATATTGGTAAACCTGCACTAGAGTGTTTGCATGATGAAGTCGAGCTTTATGTATTGGAGTTGTCAAGCTATCAGTTGGACTATAGTAAAAATTTAAATTTATTAACCGGTGTGGTATTAAACATTACCCCTGATCATCTGGATCGGTACCAAAGCTTTGAACATTACACAAATTCGAAGCTAAGTTTGTATCATTATTGCCAAAATTTGATTATTAATATGGATGAGCCACTGGTTCCTACGCAAGCTTCAGCCACTCATTTTGGTATTAATATACCCAAACAAGAGCAAGATTTTGGCACGGTGACTTGCCATGGCAGTTGTTACTTTTTAAAGGGTGATGAGGTATTGATGGGGGTTGATGAAATGCAATTGATTGGTGAGCATAATGTGGCTAACATCTTGGCAGCATTGGCGTTGGGTGATCAAATCGGCCTAAATATGGTTACAATGACTGATTGTGTCAAAATTTTTAAAGGGCTTGAGCACCGATTAGAATGGGTAACAGACAAACAAGGTATTGCATTTTATAACGACTCAAAAGCAACCAACGCTTTAGCAAGCATAACCGCACTTAAAGCTCTTATTGATAAGCACGAAAATATCGTTCTAATTGCAGGTGGGCTGGCAAAAGATGAAGACCATGCTGAATTTTTCGAACTTATTGATCGCGATGTATTTGGTGTGGTGTTAATTGGTCAAAGTGCTATGGATTTTGAGCACGGCATTCACACGGCGAAAACTATCCATGCACAAGATATGCGTGAGGCGGTTTCTTTAGCCAAAGATATGATTAATAATGGGGTTGTGCTTTTATCTCCGGCTTGTGCAAGTTTTGATATGTATGATAATTTTGAGCATCGTGGCCGTGAATTTAAACGTGCTGTTCTTGGATAAAATTTAGCGATTTTTCAAGATCTGCTGTTTTTAGAGTTAATCCTTGGGTTTCATTTTTGAGCCAAGTACTTTGGCGTTTGCACAGTTGACGTGTGGCAATAATAGATCTTTCAATCATTTCTGCTTCATCTATTTCTTGATTTAAAAATTGCCAGGCTTGTCGATAGCCAACACAGCGAATTGAGGGTAGATCTTGATGGAGCTTTGTATTAGCTTTTAAAGCTTTAACCTCCTCTATAAAACCTTGTTCCATCATTAAATGAAATCGAGTTTCGATGCGCTGATGAAGTTCAGACCGGTCAGGCATGAGGATAATTTTGTTAATTATGCAGTTGAGCCCTCCTTGTTTTTTGCCTTGGAGCGTGGTGAGAGTCTGGCCACTAATGTCGAATACTTCTAGTGCGCGAGTAATGCGTTGTGAATCATGAGCATGAATTCTGTTAGCGGCAACGGGGTCAATTTTTTGTAAGGTTTGGTGTAATGCTTTTGACCCTTGCTCTTTCAATAGCTGGTTATATTTTTCACGTGATTCTGGGGTCGATTCGGGTAGATCAGATAGACCGTGCTCTATGGCATTAAAATAAAATGAGGTGCCACCCACTAAAATAGGCAGCTCATTATTGCGAAAAGCCAGCTCAATTTGTTGAGTGGCATCGGTAACAAAATCATGAGCTGAATAAGCTTCACTAGGCTTGCAAATGTCAATCAAATGATGGGGGTGAGTATTGAGTGTTTTTTTACTAGGTTTTGCTGTGCCAATATCCATTCCTTGATAGATTAATGCAGAGTCAACACTAATTAGTCGAGATTTAATTTTTTGACTAATTTTAATTGCTAGATCCGTTTTGCCCGAGGCAGTGGGACCCATTAAAAAAAGCACGGTATTAGCAGGTGGGTTGATCACAAAGATCCTTGTATTAGTAAGCATTTATTACAACTAACCTAGATTATAATGTCAGCATTCAATAGATTGATAGAATTAAGTCATGTTTACAGTAGAAAATCAGGCAAGTGGCAACCGCTTTAAGGTTGCAAAAGATGAGATTATTCTCGATGGCGCCATTAGTCAAGGCTTAGGGTTCCCTTATGGGTGTCAGAATGGTTTTTGTGGCAAGTGCAAGGCGACACTTATGGAGGGAGAGGTTGGCTATTCGGACGGAATTCCACCTGGACTAACAGCGCAAGAGATTGATGAGAATATGATTCTTCCGTGTAAGTGCCATGCTAAAACAGATTTATCGATTGTGGTCACCGAGCTTGAGAGTGTTGCGGATATTCAAGTAAAGACCTTACCTTGTAAGGTGGATAAAATTGAGCATTTAAACGATGATGTGGCAAAGGTTATCTTAAAAATTCCAGGCAGTGAAGCCATGCAGTATCTAGCGGGCCAATACATAGATTTAATTCACCCTGATTTTGAACCGCGTGCTTTTTCGATTGCTAATGCACCGCATAATACCGGCATTATAGAGTTGCATGTACGCCTGATTTCTAAAGGAAAGTTTACTAATTTTGTATTTAATAAAATGCAAGAAAAGTCTTTGTTAAAAATTGAAGGACCTAAGGGTAGTTTTTACTTAAGAGAAGACAGTGAAAAGCCTATGATTATGATTGCAGGCGGCACAGGGTTCGGCCCTGTTAAAGCGATGGTTGAGCATGCGATTGAATCGGGTAGTCAAAGGCGTATTGATATTTATTGGGGAGTGAGAAGTGAGCAAGATTTGTATATGTCACTCCCGAGTGAGTGGGCTGAAAAATTTAAGAACATTAATTTTGTGCCTGTACTATCAAGGCCTGATGAGGGCTGGAAAGGTAGAACGGGCTATGTTCATGAGGCGGTTTTAGAAGACTTTGAAACATTAACTGAATATGAAGTGTATGCTTGTGGGCCGCCAGAAATGGTGAAATCTGCAGCTAATACATTCGTTAAGAAAGGAATGTTTGAGAATAACTTTTTTAATGATAGCTTTGATTTCGCCTATCAAGTGAGTGAATCATGAGCAATATGCAGCAACACCTAACTGAGCAATTGCAGTTGTCACTATCTCCTAGTTATTTAGAGGTAATCAACGAGTCGTGTAATCATGCAGGTCCCGCATCAGAATCGCACTTTAAATTAATTGTGGTGAGTGATCAGTTTGATGAGCTTACTTTAATTGCAAGACATCGCCTGATTAATCATTTATTTAAGGAGGAGCTTACTCATATTCATGCATTGGCCATGCACACCTATACAGCAGATGAGTGGCAGGTAAAAAATGGCGCACCAACATCGCCAAAATGTTCAGGCGGGCATTTATCTTAAGGATTGCCAAACAACTTCTACTCCTAACCTTTTTGCTTCTAGGTGCTTGCAGTCCTCAAACAGGTAATTCCACCAATCAGCTTGTAAAAACTGAAGTAAAAAAAGTAGTTGTCGCCAAGCCTGTTGTCGAAGAAGATCTTTGGCGTTATATCACCAATAGATCTACATTAAAAGCACCCAGTCAAAAGCAATTATATTGGCATATTGATTGGTTTAAAAAACACCCCGACTATTTAACGCGCATTACCAAACGTGCCAACCCTTATTTGTACTTAGTTGTGCAAGAGGTTGAAAAAGCAGGCTTACCTCTTGAAATTGCCTTGTTGCCTATTGTTGAATCCGCCTATTATCCATTTTCATATTCTCACGGTACGGCTTCAGGTCTTTGGCAGTTTATCCCATCTACAGGCAAACTCTACGGTTTAAAGGATAGCTGGTGGTATGACGGTCGTCGAGATGTATTAGCCTCTACTAAGGCGGCTGTTAAGTACCTGAAAAATTTGAATAAATTATTTAAAGGGGATTGGTTGTTAGCTATTGCTGCTTACAATTCTGGCCCAGGGCGCGTGCAAAGAGCCATTCGAGATAACAAAAAACAAGGCAAGCCAACAGATTTTTGGCATTTAAAACTGCCTAATGAAACGAAGGGTTATGTGCCGAGATTGTTGGCAGTCACTGAGCTTATTAAGCACCCTGAAAAATATTCACAAACTATTACCCCTGTTAAAAACAGTCCAGTTTTAGAGTCTATCCAATTGAGCACTCAGTTTGATTTGGCTTTAATTTCCGACTGGTCTGCGGTGGAATTGGAGGATTTATACTCACTCAATCCTGGACTGAAGCGTTGGGCGACACCAACTGAAGGTGTGTATACCTTGTTACTGCCAAGTAAAAATATGAAATATTTTAAACAATCAATGCTTGATAATCCAAATAGGGCGCGATTGAGGTGGGTGAGATATCAGGTTAAGCAGGGTGATAGCCTGAGTGTTATTGCTAAAAAATACACAACCACGATTAATCAAATTTCCAGTGTCAACCAATTAAGAAATAACTTAATTAAAGCAGGGGATTATTTGATTGTGCCAGTTGCTCAAAAGGGTTCTAAGGCCTATTCATCATCAGAATCTGAGCGGGAAAAAAACCGCTTAAATTCAAATAAACCTGGGCATAAGGTTATCCACTCTGTTCAAAAAGGTGACAGTTTGTGGCTAATTGCCAGAAAATATCAGGTGAGTATTAATAATATTATTAAATGGAATCATATTAAACGTTCAGAGCCATTAAAATTGGGCAAAAAATTAGTCCTTTGGCAGTCTAGTTTGAGCACTTACAAAGATTTGTCATCAGTAACAAAACTGGGTATTGATATTGATCGAAAAGTATCTTACCGAGTAAAACGTGGTGATAATTTGTCAACTATTGCTGCTAAATTTGGCGTTAGTGTTGTGCAAATTAAACAATGGAATGGCCTTGATAATAAGCCGTTGCAACCCGGGCAAAGACTTACTATTATGGTTAACGTTATCAATTCAAAAATGAAATAAATCTTATGAACATACTCCCTATTAATAAAATTATCCTGGCTAGTTTTGCTTTTGCGTTAACACACTGGAAGAAAATTGTTGAAATTTCAATTCTACCGGTGGCTATTTCACTGCCGTTATTGCTTATATTGCCACAAATGTTTGAGCTGATGGATGTGGTATTTCAAGGTGGAGAATTGACTGAAGTGGTGTTGCCAGATAATACACCGGTATATCTGCTACTGTTCTTTTATGGCTATATTATGCTGTCTGTTAATATGTATCGATTGGTTGTTTTGGGTGAGCAGGCTGTGTCAGCCATGTCTCCAATTTTTGATATTCGCCAAATTTTTAGGTTTATTGGTTTAACGTTGTTTATTGGATTTGTAACCACTGTGCCGGTAATGCTGACAGGTATTGGATTTTTGCAGTTGGTTATTTATTTTTTAATTATGCCAATCACACTTAATTTTGTGCGCATTGCCCTACACCAGCCTTCAAATTATAAGTGGCAATTAAACTTTGTTTCTCAAGCTAATCTATTTTTATTGCAAGCCATTATCCCTGCTTTAATTGGCATGATTTTCACAGCACTATTTAGCGCTTTAGGATTGTCAGATGTTTTTGGGTGGATAGTTAAGACTGTTTTGTTTTATTGGAGTTTGGTTAATTTAGCGTTGTGTTATCAGCTCATTCAAAAGGCTAATACTTCAGCGTAAATCCTTTTGGGTAACGCATATCATAAGTGGCCTTATTGAGTTTTTTAAGCGGGATTTTTTGTCTTAATTTTTTGTAAATTTTAATAAAATCTTGTAAACGCTGCTGTTGCTTGTTGTAACCAAGTACAACAGCTATATTTGGTTTTATGGTTAAGCGATCAATATTGCTTCTTGTTAAAGAAAGAATGGTTAACTCAGATAAGATTTTTTGATAAACACGGTAATCTTTTAAAAGAGAATCGTATTGTTTGGGATGTTCGCCAGATTTCAATAAAACAAGGTCCGATGGTGTTTGACCGTCAATTTGATAAAATAAGTTTTCAGGCATGATAAGGTTGCCCTGTGTGGTTATATAGCCTTGACAATCTTCTTGCTCAAAAGGCTGCTTGCAATCTATGTTTTCCCAATGAGCGGCAACTTTATGGGTGGTTACATCGATATGAATAGCATCCCAGAAAAGACGTCTTACTTGAGCTTCTTGAACCCAAGGGTGCTGCTCTAATTCATACTTAACCTTATGTAAATCTAGTTGGTAAGATTGATTAATTAAGGGTTTAATTTGCTGTTCAAGTGTTTTTTGATTGACCAGTTGAGGGCGATCTATTTCCCAGTTGATGCTAATCTTTAGTAATTCACCAGGGTTGTATTGAGTTGCCCCCCAGCCAATGGCGGTGATAATCAAGCCAAAAATCAGCGGCTTAAGCCAACGTTTTATCTGTTGCAATAAAGGCAGCCTATATTGGTTTCTACTTTTGAGCTGCATGAATGACTTTTTTAACCAATTGTTCAAAAGTAATGCCTGCTGCTTTGGCAGCCATTGGCACTAAAGAATGCGATGTCATGCCTGGCACAGTGTTGATTTCAAGCAAGAAGGGTGAGTTGTGTTCATCTAGAATAAAGTCGACCCTACCCCAGCCAGTGGCCTTAATTGCTTGAAATGCTTTTAGTGCTATCGCTTGTAGTTGCTTTTCTTGTTGTTCTGTTAAGCCACATGGACAAAGGTATTGAGTACTATTAGATAGGTATTTAGATTCATAATTATAAAAATCTTGATCGGCTACAATTTTAATCACTGGCAACGCCTCACCATCCAAAATGGCGACCGTATACTCTTCTCCTTCTATCCACTGCTCAATTAAGGTTTTGTTATCATAGTGCTGAGCCAAGGTTAAGGCACTGTCCAATTGATCAAGACTCGTCACTTTGCTAATGCCAATACTAGAGCCCTCTGAAACCGGCTTAACAGCCCAGGGTAGTGGAAAATCAATCGTGGGTGTTGTAGAGTCTTTGTTAGCAAGAATTGAGGGTGCTAAAGGAAGATTCTCAGATTGCCAGATATTTTTGCATAGATGTTTGTCCATGCCATTGGCACTTGCACTCGCATTTGATCCTGTGTAGGTAATATTCCGATCTTCCAGTAGTTGTTGAATAACTCCATCTTCCCCGCCACGACCGTGCAGAACAATAAAGGCTAGATCAAAATGTTGAGACCAGAGATCCTCTAGATTATCACCATTCCAGTCAAATTTAAAACAGTTAATTTGTTGAGATTTTAATGCTTGATAGACAGCTTCACCACTATTTAAAGACACTTCGCGCTCGGCAGAATTACCACCCATTAATACAGCAATCATATAATTTTTAGCTCTGTTTCCAAATTAATATTAAATTTTGATTTTACGGTTTGTTGAATATGCAAAATCAGGCTTTCAATGTCTGTGGCACTGGCTTTGTTTTGGTTAATAATAAAATTAGCATGTTTATTGGATACGCAGGCGCCCCCTATGCAAATGCCTTTTAAATCAGATTTTTCAATTAACTCAGCAGCATAATGCCCAGTTGGATTCTTAAAAACACTGCCACAACTGGGCAGACCCATAGGCTGAGAATCATTTCTCTTTTGTAGTAGTTGCTGAATATTTTGATCAGACGCTGTCAAGTTAAACTCCAGCACTGCTGCAATAAAGTACTCATCAGCATTGACCGCATTGATGTTTCGATAATTAATTTCAAATTCAGAAGGTTGTCGCTGAAAGCTCTCACCAGATGTATTTACTGTATGAACGCATTTAACAAATTGCCAGAATTCTGCGCCAAAGGCGCCTGCATTCATGGCTAATGCGCCACCAACTGTGCCAGGAATGGCACTTAGAAACTCAGCTCCGTGTAGGTTGTTTTCTTGTGCAAATCTGGATAATTTGGCAAGTGTTACCCCTGCCTGTGCCACAATACAGGATTGATTAATTTCAACCGATTTAAGCTGTGTCAGCTTAACAATAACCCCATTAAATCCTTGGTCACGGATTAAAAGATTGCTGCCTAGACCTATAAATAACAAGGGCCTGACATTTGATTTTAAAAAATTAATGAGCGCCTGGGTGTTATCTGGCATGAAAAAATCTTGCGCCAATCCACCTGCACGTAAAGAGCAGTGTGAGGCCATAGATTCGTTGTGTCTTAGCACGTAAACAACTCAACCATAGTTTGCTTTTAACAAGCTAGGCAGGGTATGGATATCACCCGCGCCCAAGGTTAATAGCACATCATCTTGATTAACTAGATGAGGCAACACATTTAAAGCTTCTTGTGCATCTTTAATTACAACCGGATTTAATGTTGAGCGCTTTCTAATGGATTCTGCCAATGTTGAGCTACTAATGTGAGTAATAGGCTTTTCACTAGCTGGGTAAATGTCTAGCAAAATAAGCCCTTGTGCATAGCTCAAAACACGGGCAAAGTCATCAAACAAATCTCGAGTCCTGGAATAACGATGTGGCTGAAAAATCACCACAAGGCGCCTATCAGGGTAAGTATTTTTTAGTGAGTCAAAAATAGCGTTAATTTCAACTGGATGATGACCATAATCATCAAATAAATCTACTGAATGCTCTTGAATTGCTAGTTGTCCATGATAGTCAAGTCTTCTGGCAACACCAGAAAACTGATTGAGCGCAGATTGGACGATGCTAATGTTGATATCAAGTTCACAGCAAACGCCAATTGCGGCCAATGTATTTAGAATGTTATGCTTGCCAATGAGGTTGAGCTGAATTGGAAAAGTTTGGTTATATTTTGAATTGGCGTGCGTACACACTACGTCAAAATGCATTTGCATGCCAACTTGTTTGATATTTATAGCGCGTATATCAGCATCAGTATTAAGCCCATAGCTAATGACAGGACGATGGATGTTGTCCATAATATCGCGAACACCTTGGTCATCACTACACAGAATGCAAGCGCCATAAAAAGGTAAATTTGAGGTGAAACTAACAAAGGTATCTTTTAATTGTTGGTAATCATTATCATAAGTGGCCATGTGATCTTGGTCAACATTGGTGATAATGCTAAGCATAGGCTGTAAGTGCAAGAAAGAAGCGTCCGATTCATCTGCCTCTGCAATTAAATAGTCACTCTCTCCTAGTTTGGCATTGACACCGTTAGAGTTTAGAATTCCGCCAATAATGTAAGTTGGATCAAGTTCTGCTTGATTAAGAATGTGGGCAATAATACTCGTTGTTGTAGTTTTACCATGTGTACCGGCCACGGCAATTCCAAAACGGAAACGCATGATTTCGGCTAGCATTTCTGCTCTAGGAACAATTGGAATGTGGCGCTCTTGAGCTGCTATAAGCTCTGGATTGTCCAGACTAATGGCGCTAGAGACGACTACAGCTTGTGCATCGACAATATTTTGAGCATGATGCTGATAGCTAATTTTACAACCCATTTTTGATAGTCTATCAGTGGTGCTGTTTTGATAAATGTCTGAGCCAGAAATTTGGTAGTCTAGATTGTGCAGCACCTCGGCAATACCACTCATGCCAGAGCCACCAATACCAATAAAATGAATTTTATTAACTCTAGATTTGGATACTTGTCTTAAATTTTTCATGCTTGAGTGACGCTAATAACACACAACACTTGAATGCCTTCACCCTTACCAAAAGCACTCAAATTTTCACCTGTGGTAGCTGTAATGCCAATATCATTTATGGAGATGCTGAATAATTGAGCTATATTTTTTTTCATACTGGGAATGAAGGGTGTTATTTTTGGCATTAAACATTCGATAGAAATGGCAATATGCTGCACCTGCCAAGTACTCAAATCTTGTAAGGCTAACTTGAGATATTCACGACTATCCACGATACCTTGTTGGCAAAGTTTATCTGCTTTTTCACCAAGAATATTAATGCCAGTAATAGAAGAAACTGCATTTGTTAGCGCATGAAATATTACGTCACCATCACTATTTGCACGCAACCCTTGGGCATGCTTAAAGTCAACTCCTGCTAGTAGGAGTGGTTTGCTGTTGTCTTCAAATGCGTGTGAATCTTGTCCTAAGCCAGTTTTAAATTTCATGAGAATGAGGGTTTGTTTAAATAAAAGTTAGCCAAGGCTAAATCTTCAGGATTGGTGATTTTAAGATTAGTTTTGGAAGATTCAACAAGTAGGGAGTCAAGGCCTGCGTGCTCAATAGCACTTGCCTCGTCGGTGATATCAGCACCATCATGATTAGCATTATTTAACGCCTGTAATAACACTCCAAACCGATACATCTGTGGCGTTTGTGCTTGCCAGAGGTTGCTTCTATCAACGGTATGTTGAACCATTTGATGATTGGATTTTTTAATAGTGTCTACCACTTTGGTTGCCAATAGTCCGCCAGTTGTTTGACTTTTAAGATGCTGAATAAGACTTTCAACACTACTTGTTTCAATGCAAGGTCTAGCAGCATCATGCACTAATACCCAGTCACTATCTTTGATATAAGGTTTTAATGCGTTCAATGCATTGATGACTGACTGGTGGCGCTTTTCACCACCTTCAGCTATCGCCAGGAGTTTAGGGTGGTGATAAAATTTAGAGGATTTAAATAGGGTGTCTTGTTTGGAAATAGCTACGACACAGCCTTTTATTTTTTTAATATTGAGTAAGGTTGACAAGGTCTGGTCAAGGACACTAAGACCATTATCTAACTGTAAATATTGCTTGGCCACACTGGCTTGCATCCGTGTTCCAATGCCACTGGCAGGTATAACAAGATAGCAATGATCAGTTGACATAGGGGTAAAAATTAAAGTAGATTGTTTTTATTATACCCAAGCAATGTTGGTTTTAATCTTGATCAGAAGTGCTGATTTGGTAGTACTTTTCCCCTGGTTTAATCAGGCCGAATTTTTGTCTCGCCATAGATTCTAGAATTTCTAGCTTTTGATCAGATTTGGCGTTAAGCTCCACTTGGAGTTTTAAATTTTCTTGTTGTAGTTGCTGGTTAGTGGCTAGATTATTTTCAAGTATTAGTTGTTTTTCATGTACATCAGCAGGAAATGTATTAACAATAAAATTTTGACGAATGAGCGCTACTAAAACGATTAGCAGGATAACACTAATCCAATGGCGATAAAAAAAGCCAAATAAATTATTTGGCTTTTTTAGAGAATTAATATTCAAATTGACTACTGAAGCTATTAGCCATCAGCAAGATTGTGACCATCTTTAGCGTCTTGTGAAAACATCCAAATTGAGCCGCCAATAATGTAAATAGTAGAAGCAATAACACCAATAGCGGCAATGTATTCTGCAGTGCCAGAAATCACTTCAATATACGAAAGAATGATTAAAGCTAAAGGTGCAACTAAAGTTACTGCTAAAGTGCTAATCATTAAAATATTACCTTTTACGCCACTGTTGTCTACTGTTGAGCCCATGTTCTCACCCTGATGAATAAAATAATTAAAAATATTATATCACAGATCCTTTTTATTTTATTGATGTAAGTCAATTTTTCACTAATAAAGTGTTGGATATTTTGTCGTGCCAAGCTAAGTTATTTTTGTTAAATAGCTGATAGATAAAACCTGCGCCTAGGGTTAAAAAAGAAGCAAGCCCGGCTATAAAACGAACAAATGCTTGTTGATGGGTTATGTTGGTTTGGTTGTGCTGAATTACTTGAAATTTCCAGGCTTTCATGCCAATAGTTTGACGTCCTTTAACCCACGAAACGCTAAAGTATAAATAAACACCTGGCAGGGTGATTAAATAGAAAAAGGCATTACCCATATCTCCTATTAAGACTCTACTAATCATACCAATAGAAAAAACTAAAGAGAAGGCTAAAAAAGCATCGTAGAGCATGGCGCCAGTGCGGCGTAGTAATGAGACGTTAGATTTCATGATTAATGAGTAGGTTAGGGTTGATAACGGTTTGGTTAAGGTAGATGCCAAAATGTAGATGTGGCCCTGTGGATCTCCCTGTTTGCCCAATCGTGCCGATTGCATCACCTTGTTTAATGACTTGTCCAGGCATTACTAGGCGCTTATTTAGGTGGATGTAGACACTAATCAATCCTTGTCCATGATCAACAAAAACAGCATTACCATTGAAGAAGAATTCATCACTAACAATAACTTTTCCGCCAGCAGAAGCTTTGACTTTAGTGCCAGTTTTTCCAGCATAATCTAAGCCTGTGTGTGGACGGCGTGCCTGGCCATTATAAAATCGTTTAAACCCGAAAGGACTGGTGGTAATTCCCGATGTCGGGCGCATAAAAGTAGTATCTTTAATAAAAGTTTCAGAGAAGGTTTTGCGTGCCTTGGAGAGAATTGGTCGCTCTCGCTTGATTCTATCCATGTGTGCCAAATTTGGATTGATGTATTTTTTGTTTTTACCACTCAGAGTGATGTGCTGCTCTTGATAAGAGTGATCTGTTACTTCAAAGGTAATTTTGCGTGTGGAAAAATCCTTGATGGTTAGCTGCTTTTCACCTATTTTGGTCAATAGAGGGATGCCAATTAACGCTTGCCAGTGTGTGTCATTAATATGCTGTGTATAGACTGGAACCTGACTATATAAAGCTTTAGGATTGGCGTGGTTAGTGTAGAAATCAACCACAGCAATTCCACCTGGAATGGGGGTGTTTTTAATATTGAGGTTGGCTAAAACACTCAAAGGCAAAAACAATAGTAGAAAGAGTTCAATTTTTTTCAATTTTTTCCACCTTAGAAATAATCACGCCATCGCTTAGGCGTGTTTTGATAATTTGATCAGATTGAGTATTGGTGACTGATGTGAGTACTTGATTTTCAATCTCTGTTGTTGTAATACTATAACCTCTAGACAGAGTGCTGAGTGGAGATAAATGCCCTAGTGCATGGGCATGGCTAGCCAGCTGGTGTTTTTGTTGTTCAATTAATTGTAAGCTTGCATTTCTAAGTCGAACATTTAATTGGACAAGTGTTTGCTTGTAATTGCTAATGGTTTGAAAAATTTGCCTATCTAATCGATTGGCTGATAGCTGGCTAATGGCAATAGAGTGTTTGATCTGTTCTTTTGGTGAGTGTTGTTTTAGATTGGAAAACAGGGTGCTCAATTTAAATGCTTGAGTTTCAATTAGGCTTGTTACGGTATTGTTAAGACGGTGAGATAAATAATCAAGTTGTTGTGATAGATGATTTAACTGCCTGTCAGGTGTATTTATTCTAAGTTTTAATTGATCAAGGGCAGTTTGTTTGCGCTGTTGATTTTGAACAGCTTGTTGATGCAATAGTAGCGATAGCTTTGTAAGACTAGAGCGTAGCTCTAGCCTATCTGGTGTTACTAGCATTGCAGCAGCGCTTGGCGTTGGAGCACTTGCATCTGAGACAAAATCAGCAATTGTGGTATCGGTTTCATGGCCAATGGCGCTAACAATAGGTGTTTTGGTATGATAAATAATACGTGCTAATGATTCTTCGTTAAAAGCCCATAAGTCTTCTAAAGAGCCACCACCACGAGCAACAATTAATACATCGCAGCGTTGAGAATTATCTGCTGCAATAATGGCTTGGCCAATTTTTTCAAATGCACCTTGACCCTGGACAACGCTATCAAATAATAAAATATGAGCAAAAGGGTAGCGCTTGTTCAGCACCCTAATAATATCTTGAATAACTGCCCCGGTGGACGATGAAATAACGCCAATAGTCTTAACAATAGCGGGCAGAGGCTTCTTGTGGGTTGAATCAAATAAACCTTCTTCTGAAAGTTTATTTTTTAACTGCTCAAAGGCTAGATTAAGATTGCCAACACCCACGGGTTCAACATGTTGAATAATAAGCTGAAAGTCACCACGAGCTTCATACAAAGTCGGTGCAGCGCGCACCAACACCTCTAGGCCATTTTCAGGGTTGAATTTAATATTGCGCTGATTAAGGCGAAACAAAGCGCAGCGAACCTGTCCTCGACTATCTTTTAAAGAAAAGTACCAATGACCAGACGCCGGACGCGCTAAGTTAGAAATCTCCCCTTGCAGCCAGCTAGTAGGAATGTTGTTTTCAACCGTTTTGTTACACAATGACAAAAAGTCAGAGACTGTGTAGATTTCATCTAAATTAAACATGGCCTATTGTTTAAGCAGGGCGAATACCGCACCACTACCGCCATCTTTAGCAGGGCAAGAATTAAAAGCTATTACTTGAGGGTGTTGGTGTAGAAAGCTAACTACTTGAGTCTTTAAAATACTCATACCATTTTCAGAGTGGTAGCCCTTGCCATGAATAATGTGAATAAAGGGTTCATGCTGATGATGATACATAAATTGACTCATGGATTCACATGCCTCGATAACAGTCTGTCCATGAAGGTCCAAAGAGGGTGCAAAGTCGATATCACCCCGTTTCATTTTTTTGATTAGTTTTGGTGATAAGCCATTTTTTGCATAAGCTACTGATTCTGAACCGCTAAGACGTGCTTCAGTAATGTAGCTATAAGCAGTAAAAGCGGCATGATTGGTTTGCTGGTTTGCTGAGCTTACACCATCTTTGTCAATGGGTGCGTTAGCATCAACACTAGCCCTAAAAAGCTGCTTATCGTCGTCGTTAATCATGTTTGTTTGTGCATTAAAAAAGCCCTCAAATGAGGGCTTAATTATAGCAATGTTAACTCAGTTTTTACAATGCTTTAATTTGTGCGTTGAATCGAGCTTTCTTTCTTGCTGCTTGATTTTTATGCATAAGACCTTTACTAACTGATTGGTCAATCATTTTCTGCATAGCAACAAAACCACCTTGTGCCTCTTCTTTGTTTCCAGCTTCTAATGCGTAAGATACTTTTTTGATAAAAGTACGAACTTTAGCGCGAATTTGAGAATTGTGCTTGTTACGTTTTGTTGCTTGTCTTGCGCGTTTTTTTGAACCTGCTGAATTAGCCATCTTGATATATAAGGGTTAAATATTTAAAGGCGTAATTATAAAGTCTTAGCGAGCAAAAGTCTAGTAAAAATTGAAAATTTAAATTACTAAGATTGAGTAATATTTTTTGACGAGTCTTCGAGCGTTTCCAGGCTGTCTATTGTTTTAAGGATTTTGTGTTTGTTGATAAGCAAGTGCCAGGTTTTTCCACCTTGGGATTTCCATAAAGAAGCGGCCCTTATGCCAGATAATAGCAGAGCTCTAATATGGTCTGCAGTTCGTTGATTGGATAAATATGCCTGTTCACCCTTGACCATAATTCTTGGATTTAGTCCGCCCAAGGTTGATTTGTACAATCCCCCAAGGCGTGCAATAGAGTTGACATGAGTGATTTCAAAGAATGCTTGCTGATTAAACGCACTAATTTCAGTTGTAATTGTGTCTAATAAGGCAGGATTTTTCATCAATTTTTTTTCAAGATTGATCAAGGAAAGAGCATAGAAAGTGATGGTTTGCATGGATTTCGTTTTCTTACCCAGAACTGCTTTTAAAGTAGAAATACCAACAGCTAACTGCTCTTTAGAGCTAAAAATATCTGTTACATCTGAGCTGGTATTAACAATACTGCTTAGGCTGGCGCCAGAGCATTCATTGTGGCAGATGCCGCTTGAAGCAAGCTGATCTACCAGCACGGCACTTTGTAAAATTCCGGCTAAGGCTAGGGTTTGATGTTGTATTTTATTCATTAGTCCTTTGTTCAATGATTGCACCACCGAGACAGATATCTTCATGATAAAAAACAACTGACTGCCCAGGTGTGATGGCTCTTTGTGGTTGAGTAAAAATGACTTTAACTTGGTCGTTATCTTGAATTATTTTACAATCTTGAGAGGCTTGACGATAGCGAATTTTAGCCTGACACGCTAATGGAAAATTGGGTTGAGTGTCAATCCAGTGGAGGTTAGATGTGCTCAGTGTGTTGTGATACAGCAAGGGATGATCACCTTGAACAACCAATAGTTCGTTGCTATCAATGCGTTTGTCAGCCACAAACCAAGGCTCTGGTGAATCGCTAAAGCCACCACCAATTTCTAAACCCTTTCTCTGCCCAATGGTATAAAAAGCCAAACCCTGATGGTACTTGATAAATTTTCCGTGTTCATTAACAATGTCGCCTTGCTGTTTTGGGAGGTAGGTCTGTAAAAACTGTGAGAAATTACGCTCTCCAATAAAGCAAATACCCGTTGAATCTTTTTTATCAGCGGTGATTAAATCGTGTTTTTTGGCTAGTGCACGAACTTCTGTTTTACTAATCTCTCCTAGTGGAAATAAGCTTTTACTGAGCTGTTGTTGATTTAACAAATGCAGGAAATAGCTTTGATCTTTGTTATTATCCAATCCTGTTCTAAGTTGGTAGCTGTTATTGTCATGGGTAATTCTGGCGTAGTGGCCGGTGGCAATTTTGTCAGCACCAAGAGATAGGGCATGTTCAAGAAAAACCTTAAATTTTATTTTTTGATTGCATAAGACATCAGGATTGGGTGTTCGACCCTTTTTATGTTCTTGTAGAAAATGCTCAAATACATCCTCCCAATAATCTGCTGAAAAGTTAATACTGTGAAGTTTAACACCAAGCTTGTCTGCCACTTTTTGTGCGTCAGATAAGTCTTGTTCAGCCGTGCAGTGGCCATCTTTATCATCCTCATCCCAATTTTTCATGAATAGAGCTTCAACATCGTAGCCTTGCTCTAACAGCATAAGTGTAGCAACTGACGAATCAACACCACCAGACAAGCCAACTATAATTTTTCCGAGCTTATTCAAAGATTTCGTAAGCCTGTACAATGCGTTGAACTAATTTGTGCCTAACCACATCTCTGGAATGGAAATGACAAAAAGAAATTTTGGGTTCACTTTCTAGGACTTTCATAGCATGAAGTAAGCCTGACTTGTCAGGTCGAGCTAAGTCAATCTGGGTGACATCCCCGGTAATTACCATTTTTGAGCCAAAACCCATGCGCGTTAAAAACATTTTCATTTGCTCTGTAGTGGTGTTTTGAGCTTCATCTAAAATGATAAAAGCTTCATTTAGTGTGCGTCCACGCATAAAAGCGAGTGGCGCCACTTCAATGATGTTTTTATCTAATAATTTGGTCACCTTGTCAAAACCCATCATTTCATACAAGGCATCATAAATAGGACGCAGGTAAGGATCAACTTTTTCAGTAAGATCACCTGGCAAAAATCCTAGCTTCTCGCCAGCTTCAACCGCAGGGCGAACGAGAACAATACGCCTAACATCTGAACGCTCAAGCGCTTCAACAGCGCGTGCTACAGCAAGATAAGTTTTTCCAGTGCCAGCAGGGCCAATACCAAATGTGCAATCTTGGTCTTTGATGGCCTTGACATAATGCTGTTGATTTTTTGAACGCACATGAATAAACTTGCGCTTGGTTTTAATATTGACCGATTCTCCAGGTAAGTCATCTTGTGTATAAGCTCTCAAGCTCATTTCCACATCATGTACCTCGATTGCCTGAGTTTTTGATAGAGTGCTTAAATCTTGTAAGATTCGCGCAGCAATATGCTTGTTATCGCCATGTATAACGAACTCTTCGCCTTTGTTATTAATCTCAACATCAAGGCTTTTGGCAATGGATTCAAGGTTGCGGTCAAATGATCCGCAAACGCTTGCGAGTTGCTCAGTGTTATTAACTTCTAGGGTAATATGCATAAGGTATATTTTAGCATTTTTGATGGCACCAATAAAACAGTTGACTATTTGAATTGGGCGTAGGTTAGTGATACAATGATAAAAAAATAATCAATAACAACGATAGATAAACATGCGCCTAATGACGGGAAAAATTTCCTTAAATGCTATTCGTATGACTATATTAGTCATGCTGTTTCAGCTATTGTCTCCAGCGGCTTCTGCTTTTATTTCAGATTCAAAGCAAAACGGACATTATTCTATTATTTGCACCACACAAGGTTACCAACAAGTTTGGATTGCACAAGATAACAAGCAAGAGCGTTCAGACACATCTAGTTGTCCAGTTTGCCTGCTAACGCTTGGTGCGTTAGACGTGATAAGCTCCAATACCGAGCAACTCGTTAGCCTGACAAGTGGCGGTGTAACTCACATTTTAACGATTCAAGACAATACCCAATTAAATAATTTATCTAAATCTTTTGCCATTCGCGCACCCCCTCTTTTTAGCTGATACATTTTTTTATATAACCCCATATGTAAATTAAGAGTGGGGCTCACATTAGACAGTTAAAAGGAAAAAACAATCATGTTAAACAACATTAAAATAGCACTATTTACATTAACAGCATTAGCCAGCACAACCGCTGCCATTGCACAAAACCATGTTCATCAACAGAATGACGATCAACATCAAATCACAATCATAGACCCTTGGATTCGTTCAGCGCCAGCCAATGCACCTGCATTAGGCCTATTTTTAAAAATTAGTAATAATACCAACCAAGAGGTAAGGCTTGTTTCTGTTCATACTCCAGGCTATAAGCGTATTGAGTTACACAGAACAATTAATAATAACGGCATGATGAAAATGGTCAAGCAGGACTTTATGCCAATTCCAGCTCAAGGAAAACTACACTTAAAGCCAGGTAGTTGGCATGTTATGTTAATTGGCCCGAACAGAGTGCCAGGCAAGGGTGAAAAAATTGAGTTAAGTCTTGAATTTAATAATGGCAATACACAAACAATTCAGGCGCTGGTTAGGAAGGGAAAAAGAATGATGAAGCATCATTCAGCGCATTAAATGAATATCAAGATTCTCACAGCAATTGGCGCACTTCTTTTATTAATAACTGTAGCGTTCTATCCTTTGGATGGTGCTAAAAATTATAAAAGTTTAAGTGCTCAATTGGCAACTGCGCAAATAATGCATAACCCTGATAAGCCGCTATCAGATTTTTCACTAAGTGACCATAATGGTCATGTGTTTAGCAATAATAACCTTAAGGACAATTGGACTTTATTGTTGTTTATCTATACGCATTGCCCTGATATCTGCCCAACAGAGCTGGCTAACATGTCTATGTTAAAAGCGCAACTGGAAAACACGCAGGCAGAGGTTGTCCCTAATGTGGTTGCGGTGACATTTGACCCCTTAAGAGATACACCTAAGGTGTTAAAAACTTACGTTACTCATTTTGATAAAGGGTTTGTAGGGGTGTCGGGTGATCCGCAGCAAATTGATCAACTGGTTAAGGATTTTGGTGCGTATTATGAACGTGTCATTTATGATGAGAATGGCAAGCAAATTACACTTAATAAAAAAGAATCCTTACCTGAGGATGCAATCGAGAAGGGTTATGTGATCAACCATACAGCCAGAATTTATCTTGTTAGCCCTGATGGGGAAGTGTTAGCTGGCTTTCCAACTTCGCATAATCTGAGCAATATGGCAAATGATATTGAGAAATTAGTCAAGGCTTTTGAAGAGTAAATCCGCCTTAGTTATTGTTTTGACGGCGCTATTCATTGCTAGTGGGTATGCCTACCAATGGATGGTTGAAAGGTCTATCACTCATGATATTAAGGTGACTGAGTGTCAAATATCAACATCAATCTGCATGGTGAGCTTAGGGGGTGGTAAAAGCATTGAATTTGATATTACACCGCGCGGTATTCCTACTACTCAAGCCTTGTCGCTGCGTGTATTGACACATGGTTTGGATGCGGATGAGGTATTAGTTAGTTTCGAAGGGATTGAAATTAATCATCATTTACCACCGTATATACTTAATAAGGTAGGTGTTGGTCAATATGTGGGTAAGGGGTTTTTGTCGCTATGTGTGCTTGATACTATGCATTGGTTAGCGCATGTAAGTATTCAGGAAGACGGCGTAATTTGGCGCATTTCACTGCCTTTTAAAACGCATAAAAGTTAATCGGCTAGCTCACCCACTAAAGAATTACCGCGAGCATCGATGATTTTTACATTGACAATTTGTCCAATGAGAGATTGATCCCCTGGAAAATGCGTATTGCGCATATTTTCTGTGCGGCCAAATAAGCCGTCACTTTTTTTAGCCAAATTCTCCACCAATACTTTTTGTATACTGCCAACCATGGACTTCGAAATAACTTCGGTAGATGCGTCGATAGTTTTTTGGACTAAAGCCAGTCTTTCTTTTTTAATCTGCATATCGACATCATCAACAAAATTACCCGCAGGCGTACCAGGGCGCGCAGAGTAAATAAAACTAAAGGACTTATCAAATCCAATATCGTTAATAAGCTTCATGGTATCGTTAAAATCTTGAGTATTCTCCCCTGGGAAGCCAATAATAAAGTCGCTAGAGATGGAAATATCAGGTCGAATCTCACGCAGTTTTCTGATTTTAGATTTGTATTCAATGGCCATGTGGCCGCGTTTCATTAGGCCTAGGATTTTGTCAGAGCCACTTTGAATTGGCAGGTGCAGATGCGAAACCAGCTCAGGCACTTCGGCGTAAGCTTGGATTAGGCTGTCTGAAAATTCAACAGGGTGAGAAGTGGTGTAGCGAATACGATCAACACCTTCAATCTGCGCAACAATATTAATCAAAAATGCCAAATCGGCCAGGGTGCCATCATCCATTTCACCTTGGTAAGCATTGACATTTTGACCGAGTAAATTAACCTCACGAACCCCTTGCTTGGCGAGTATTTCCACTTCTTTAATTACATCATTAAAAGGGCGAGAAACCTCCTCTCCACGCGTATAAGGTACTACGCAAAAAGTACAATACTTGCTACAACCTTCCATGATAGAAACAAAGGCACTTACCCCGTTTGATTCAGGCTCGGGTAGGTGATCAAATTTTTCAATTTCAGGAAAGGAGATGTCAATACTGGTTTTTTTGTCACCCAGCACCTCATTCAGCATTGCCGGAAGTCGGTGCAAGGTTTGCGGGCCAAAGATAATGTCCACGTAAGGAGCACGTTTGAGAATCAACTCACCTTCTTGTGAGGCGACACAACCACCAACACCAATCACTAAATTAGGATTTTTTTCTTTAAGCTTGCGCCAACGACCCAATTGGTGAAATAGCTTTTCTTGGGCTTTCTCACGAATGGAGCAAGTATTTAAAAGTAACACATCTGCCTCATCTGCTTGATCGGTTAGTGTTAAATTGTGTGAGTGTTTGAGTACGTTAATCATTTGATCAGAGTCGTACTCGTTCATTTGGCATCCGAACGTGCGGATATGTAATTTATTCATCATTTAATCTTGCTACTACGATTCAGTATTGTTTTGAATATGCAGTGTTTGGGTTGGGAAGGCGATTTCGGCCTGATTAGACTCGATAATTTCAGCAACCTTAAGTAGAATTTCTTGCTTTATTAGTTGATACTCACTCTTGCCAGTTGTATTGGTAAAAGCGTAGATATTAAAATCAATCGATGAAGCATTAAAATAATTAAAATACACACGTAAAGCTTCAGTTTGATCAATATCTTTGTGTGCTTTAAGCATTTTTTCAATCTCATTTACAATGATTGGCATTTGCTTGATATCATCATAACGAATACCCACCACTTCTTTAATACGACGGTTTGTCATGCGTGATGGGGTTTCGATTGGAATTGAGGCAAAAATTGAATTCGGAATATAAACTGGATTTTTGCTAAAAGTGCGAATACGCGTCATGCGCCAGCCAATTTTTTCAACCGTGCCTTCAAATTCGGCCGAGCGAATCCAATCGCCAGTTGAGAAGGGTTTATCCATTTGAATCATAAGGCCGCCAAAAATATTGCTAAGCATGTCTTTGGCGGCAAAGCCCATGACAATACCACCAACACCACCAAAAGTAAGCAAGCTCGAGATTGAGAAGCCTAAGTGTTGCGCCACACCCAGTAAAATAGCAACAATGACTAATATTTTAATCAGTCGTGTAAATAAACGGACTGAGTCATTATCAACATGATTGTCCGCCTCAACTAAATAAGACTCGACCCCGGAAATAACACGAACCACACCCCAGGTAATAATGAAAATTGGCAGAATATCGATATATTCAATGAGCGTAGTAACAAGGTTAATTTCAGTCTTAAACGCGCTAATGGAGAAATAGATCCAGCCAAACCAAATGAGCACCTTTAGTGGTGCAGATACTGCTTTGATTAAATGATCATCCAACTGGTTTTTAGTTTTTCCAGTGTGTTTAACAACCTGGTTTAAGATAAAGCCAAGAATTACATGAGCAACCAGAGCAATGGCAAATAAAATGCCGGCTATTTGAAAAGGTGTTGTATTTTGTAAGAAATCATTCATAATTAATATTTTAGCGTTTATTTTAAGTATTTGAGCGGATTAATGGTTTGTTTGAATTTTTTCATTTCAAAATAAAACAACTGATTATTCGTACTAGCAATAATTTGATTTTTTACAACTTGATCGCCCTCAGAGACCAATAAAGACTGACTTTGAGTGTAGGTGCTATAAAACCCCAAAGGGTGACGAACAACAATCATAGTGCCGTGGCTTTTCATTTTGTCGCCAATATAAATAACCTTGCCATCACGGATGGCGCGAATTTTTTGCCCTTGTCGAGTGTTAAATGTTAGTCCTTGGTGCTTTTTAGAAAAGCTTTTAGCAATTTTGGCATTAACTGGAGTTTGCCATGTATTAGACTTCTTGTTGGATTTTTGACGTACAGATTTAGGCTTGTTTTGTTTGGCTGATTTTTCAGCACTTTGATCGGTTATTCGGCGGGCTTTTTGGGTTGGCTGTTCAACAGAGTGACGCTGTTGGTTAATATTCTCTAAATGACGAGACTTCTCAACAACAATAACCGCCCGTTTAGGTGTTGTAGAATAACATCCACTTAGAGAAATTAGCAAAATAACGCTTAATAATTTAGCCAGCATACCAAACTCCAAAAATAACAATAATAATTAATCCATATCCTAGGCGGTCAATATATTTTTGCAACCATTGATCGCAAGCATTACCGTATGCTCTAACTAGTCCAGCCACTAGATAGTAGCGTGCAGCTCGCGCTACTAGAGAGATGGCGATAAAAGGCAATAATGGCATTGCCATACTACCGGCGCTGATTGTGGCAAGCTTGTAGGGGATAGGGCTAAAGGCTGCAATGCCCACTACCCAAATACCATACTCATCAAAAAAACCTTTGATTAAAATCACCGATTCAGGCTTAACAAGCTCATAACTTAGTAAAAAATTTAATAAAATATCACCCAATAAATAGCCAGCCAATCCACCCAAAACAGAAAAAATTGTGGCAATAGAAGCAAATGAGTAGGCTTTATTAGGCTGTTTCAACGCCATTGGCGCTAAGAGTACATCAGGCGGAGGGTAGGGTAGTACGCTGGATTCTAAAAAACTAACAACAGACAACCAGTAAACAGCAAATCGGCTATGTGCCCAATTTAGTACGGTTTGATAAAATCTAGAGAAAATTTGCATTTAAGCTTAGTTGTCTTTCACCATTGGAAAGCCAAGAGCTTCACGCGAGTCAAAGTAAGTTTGTGCAACTTTTTGACTCATGGCGCGCACACGGCGAATAAAGCGTGCTCGATCAGTCACACTAATGGCGTGACGCGCATCTAGCAAGTTAAATAAATGCGAAGCTTTCATCACCTGTTCATAAGCAGGATAAGGTAGTGATTTTTCAATTAGCTGTTCGTTCATGGCTTCAGCTTCGTCAAATTGTTTAAACAATACGTCAGTATCAGCAATTTCAAAATTATAGGTAGATTGCTCTACTTCGTTTTGATGAAACACATCGCCATAGCTCACACCTTCGGTCCAAACTAAATCGAACACACTGTCAACCCCTTGAAGGTACATGGCTAAGCGCTCAAGACCATAAGTCAGCTCTCCAGAAACAGGTTTGCAGGCTAAGCCACCAACTTGTTGAAAATAGGTAAATTGGGAAACCTCCATGCCGTTTAGCCAAATCTCCCAGCCAAGTCCCCAGGCACCAAGCGTTGGGGATTCCCAGTTGTCTTCAACAAAGCGCACATCATGCTTGGTTAAATCAATACCAATTTCAGCCAAAGATTCTAAGTACAAATCTTGAATATCTTTAGGCGAGGGTTTTAGAATGACTTGAAATTGATAGTAATGTTGCAAGCGGTTTGGGTTTTCACCATAGCGCCCATCAGTGGGGCGGCGTGAAGGCTGCACGTAGGCCGCTTTCCAAGGCTCTGGCCCAATAGCTCTTAAAAAAGTGGCTGGATGAAAAGTGCCTGCACCCATTTCCATATCAAAGGGTTGTAATAATGTGCAGCCTTTTGACGCCCAAAAAGTTTGCAGTTTTAAAATTAAATTTTGAAAGGATGCACTTGCATCTAAGTCTGAAATTGACATAATGAGTCAGTTGAAATAAGTCTAAAAATTACAAAAATTTTACCGCATCAAACTTATGGTAAATGGGTATTTGTAAATAGATGAAGTGTTAAAGGATTGGGGGTTTATGTAAAGCCGAGAAGAATTATTCAAAACCCCCAAAAGTTAAAAAAGCAATATGGAGATAAAGTCTTTTTTAACAATTACTAAATGTTGAGGTTATTTAGTAATTGCACCAATTATAGCAAAAAAAAAAAAAACGATTTTAGTATAATTGACTAAATTAATAAATTACTTTTTTACTAAGTTATTTTTAATTTAACAAGTTCAGCTTTAAGCATGCCTTCATCTAGGTGGTCATAGTCTTCTAAAGTGGCGGTATTAACACCGCCACAGGCTTCATACCAGGCGTAACCCTGTGTCCAGCTTTCATGTGTATAGTCGTCTTGACGCTGGCGAACCACGCATAAAATAGCCTGATCTCGATAGATTAAATGATAAGGCTGCTCGTCACGATGTAAGCTTTGGATAAATTCCCAGGCATCTCCTACGGCGTTAAACCAATAATTAACCAAGGGATGTTTGTCGTTGTTTTCAATCGGCAGTGGCGCTTCTCTTACAAAGCATTGTAGATGAAAATGATTAACCGATGCATAAGCACCATATGAATTGTAAGCTAAGCTAAAGCCTTTGATGTTTAGTCCAACCGCATTGGCCATCATCCAAGCAAACTGGTGAAGATCAGACGTGAGTAGTTGTGGATGTTGCTTATCGGCTTCAACAACAACCAAGCCGTGTAGTTTGGCAAAGGGGAATTTATTGTAAAAAAGTGAGATGTCTTTAGAAAAGAGGTTGCCTTGCCAAAACAACTCATTTTGTAAAAATGCCTTGTTAAAGTTAAACCCATTCTCATTAAAATCTTCACTCATACCTTGGGTTTTGGCACTCGACATTCGTTGTGGACGTAGCGCTCGAAGTGGGTTGTATTGCAATTCAAAATTACCAAGTGTTTTATACTTGGTCACCTCAAGGGTGTTTAAATCTAGATTGAGTAGTTGCTTAAAAACAGTCACATCATCTGCAGCGCCAATAATATCGCCATTTTTTAAAGATTCAAACTTTTGAATTAATACAGGTTTGAGTGTTCGCCAGAGTTTTTCATCAGATAGTGCATTTGCTAGAACCAAAATAAACACGCCTAATTCATTATTTTCTAGCATTTTTTCCAAATTATTGGAAAATGCTTGTTCAAATAGCTGTTTTTCAGTAAAAATAGGATTTAACATGGTAAAAAACCTTAAATATTGGCGATATTTTAATAATTTTGTTAAAAAATAGCTGAATATCGCTTAAAAATGGCTATTTTTAGTAATTTATGTCTAATTTTTAATTGATTAAAAAAAATTTAGCAAATTTTCAATATGACATAAAAAATGCGACTCAAGAGTCGCATTTGATATTTTACTAAAGTTGGAATCTAGTATTTATAAGATTCTGGCTTAAATGGTCCTTCTTTTGAGACGTTGATGTAGTCTGCTTGTGTGTCAGTTAGTGTGGTCAATACACCACCAAAGCCACCAACCATACCAGCTGCTACTTCTTCATCCAGTTTTTTCGGTAAAACTTCAACGTAAATATCACCACCTAAGTCTGCAAATTTTGCATCAAACAAGTGCATTTGAGCTAACACCTGGTTAGCAAATGAACCATCCATGATGCGAGAAGGGTGTCCAGTAGCATTGCCTAAGTTCACCAAGCGACCTTCAGATAATAAAATTAAGTAATCGCTCTTATCATCACTACGGTAAACGCGATGAACCTGAGGTTTAACTTCATCCCAGTGCCAGTTATCACGCATGTATTGCGTGTCAATTTCGTTGTCAAAGTGGCCAATGTTACAAACCACTGAGCCTTTTTTCAACATTTGTAACATCGCAGAATCACATACGTTGTAATTACCCGTTGTGGTAACGATTAGATCTGTTGTGGCAAGTAAACGCTTATTAATGTCATCTGTATTTCCAGTGTTGTTACCTTGCTTATAAGGAGAAACAATCTCAAATCCATCCATACAAGCTTGCATAGCACAAATTGGATCGATTTCAGAAATCTTAACAATCATGCCTTCTTGGCGAAGCGATTGTGCTGAGCCTTTGCCTACGTCACCATAGCCAATAACCAATGCTTTTTTTCCTGACATTAGCATGTCGGTTCCACGTTTAATCGCATCGTTTAATGAATGACGACAACCGTATTTGTTGTCATTTTTAGATTTGGTAACCGAGTCATTTACGTTAATGGCAGGTACTTTTAATGTGCCTGCTTCCATCATTTCTAATAAACGATGAACACCAGTTGTAGTTTCTTCACTGATACCGTGAATATCATTGAGCATTTCAGGGTATTTTTCATGCAACATTTGCGTTAAATCGCCACCATCATCAAGCACCATATTAGCGTTCCATGGCTTGCCACCATCTAGAATAGTTTGCTCAATACACCATAAAAACTCTTCCTCAGTTTCACCTTTCCAGGCAAAAGTAGGAATGTCTGCGGCAACCATGGCTGCTGCAGCGTGATCTTGTGTTGAGAAAATATTGCAACTTGACCAGCGCACTTGAGCGCCCAAATCAACCAACGTTTCCATCAGTACTGCAGTTTGAATGGTCATGTGAATACAGCCTAAGATGCGCGCATCTTTAAGTGGTTGTTCATTGCGATATTTGTCACGCAGAGTCATTAGCGCTGGCATTTCCGCTTCAGCTAGCTCTACCTCTTTACGGCCGTAATCGGCTAGTGCCATATCAGCAACTTTATAGTCGTTGTTATCAATCGTTGGATTGCTCATTTTTTCTCCTTTGGAAAATTTAAAAAAATGAGCGTCGTTGTATTGTTCTGATTGCCAAGCCTGATTGAAATATAATTTCAACGCAACGCTCCTTGGCAGTTTGGCTATTATACCAAACTTGATTTATAAGTTTATTTCAACAAATGCACTCGGTCAGTTTTTTCCCAAGTGATGTCATCTTCAGTGCGACCAAAGTGGCCATAACTGGCAGTTTTTTGATAAATTGGACGCTTAAGGTCAAGCATTGCAATTAAGCCTTTAGGGCGTAGATCAAAATGCTCGCGAACCAAAACTTCAATAGCCTCATTGGAAATTTTTCCAGTGCCAAAAGTTTCTACACTGATGCTAGTTGGCTCAGCTACGCCAATTGCGTAAGACACTTGAATTTCACACCGGTCTGCCAATCCGGCAGCGACAATATTTTTGGCAACATAGCGTGTTGCATAAGCTGCAGAGCGATCAACTTTTGAAGGGTCTTTTCCAGAAAATGCACCGCCACCATGTCTAGCCATGCCGCCGTATGTATCAACAATAATCTTACGACCTGTAAGACCAGCATCACCAACAGGGCCACCAATAACAAACTTACCTGTTGGGTTGATGTGATATTGTGTATCAGCGCTCAACCATTCACTTGGTAAAACAGGCTTAATGATTTCTTCCATAATAGCTTCTTGTAAATCTTTAAGCTCAATACTTTCATCGTGCTGAGTAGATAGCACCACCGCATCAATGCCCACAATCTTGTGACCTTCATAAATACAAGAAACTTGTGATTTTGCATCGGGGCGTAACCAAGGTAGTTGGCCGTTTTTCATCAACTCTGCCTGCTTGGCAACCAAACGGTGTGCATATAATATTGGTGCTGGCATCAGTACATCAGTAGCATTACAGGCATAACCAAACATCAGACCTTGATCGCCTGCACCTTGTTCATGATTTTCAAATTCGTCAACACCTTGAGCGATGTCTTGAGATTGCTCACCTAGAAGATTTGCAATATTACAAGTTGTGCCGTTAAAGCCTAATTCATCGTCGTTATAGCCAATTTCATTAATGGTGTCACGAACGATTTTTTCATAGTTGATGCTAGCGCCGGTGGTGATTTCTCCAGCCAATACAACATTGTTGTCTTTAATTAAAGTTTCGCAAGCAACACGCGAGTTTTTATCTTGGGCTAGTGCCGCATCTAAGATAGCATCAGAAATTTGGTCGCAAACTTTATCGGGGTGTCCTGCCGAAACAGATTCAGAAGTGAATATCATTTTTGTTCTCCTTTAGACTGCTTTGTATTGCAGTCCTTATAAACATTAAAAAACCCTTGTCAAGAAGGGTTTTCAATGAAGAAGAACGCCTGCTTTAGCTTAATTTAACTACTCTAGGTAGTAACGCTAGCAATCGGGACAAATCAGCGCTTCTAGTTATTATAACAAACAATAAGGTTTATTCTAGACTTATTTTTAGGGCGATGGCGCTCACAAAAGGTGCACTCATTAAACTTAGTACTAAAAACATGGCTAGGAAATACAATTGACCGCTAATATCTAAGCCAAATTGCGCCTGTGAGACTGCACTTGAGGCGAAGATTAGAATGGGGATGTAGAGTGGCAAAATAAGTAAAGATAGAAGCATTCCGGAATTTTTAATACCGACAATTAAAGAGGCACCAATACTGCCAATCAAACTTAAGCTTGGTGTCGCTAATAATAAAGTCATCATTAGTACTTTAATACCCTCTTCATCTAAAAATAAAAACACACCGAGCAGAGGTGACAATAAAATAATTGGAACGCCAGTCAATAGCCAGTGTGCGGTAATTTTTGAGAGTATGAGTAGTGGTAAAGAATGATGCGAGGTAACCATTTGCTCTAATACACCATTATCAAAGTCATGATGGAAAAGAGCATTCAGAGATAAAAGCACAGCCAGCATGCTAGCCACCCAAATAATACCAGCTGCAATCTGAGAGAGTGTTGCAGCTTCCGGACTAATGGCTAGCGGAAATAATGAGACAGAAATAATAAAAAATAACAAAGGGTTGAGAATACTAGAAGGGTTTCTAAGAGCTACGCGCAGGTCACGACTTAAGGTTTGTAAGTAAATATTCATAAAGAAATCATGCGCTGATTGGGTAAAGCTGAATCTTGATGCGTGGTAAATAGGCATAGTCCGCCATTCGTGCAATGCTGGGTAATTCTATTTTCCACAATTTCAACGCCCTTGGGGTCGAGCGCAGTAAAAGGCTCGTCTAGTAGCCATACTTTGGCGTTAGAAACAAATAAGCTGGCTAAAATAACTCGACGTTTTTGGCCAGCTGAAAGGTTGGCGCAGTACTCATCTTCATAGCCTTTAAGGCCGATATCAACCAATGCTTGAATAAGTGAATCTCGCTTAACAGGCTGGTTTAAAGCGCTTAAAAATTCAAGATTTTCAAGACTGGTTAGCTCAGCACTGAGTGCTGCTTGATGGCCTAGATAAAAAACTTCCTGCTGGTATTCGTCACTTTTAACACGATGCTGGTCAAGTTCGATACTACCTTGTTCATGGATATTGACACCGGCTAGGATTTTTAAAAGTGAGGTTTTGCCACTACCATTAGCGCCGGTAATTCGTAATATTTCGCCCGTCTCTACTCGAAAGGATAAGTCGCTAAAGAGTTGGTTGTAACCTCTTTGGCAACTTAGATTGTTAATAACAAGTGACGACACGATTACTGAAGTTCTACCAAAATTTATACCAAGGTGTTTCTACCTCTTTGGGTTTTTCTTCAGTTTTGGTTTTTTCAACAGCCTCTTGGAGTTTTTCAGCGGATATTTTTTGCTGTTCAAGCTGTTGTTCTGCTTGGGCTTTTTTTAACTCAGCTGTTTTGATTGCATTTTGCTGTTCAATTTGATGCTGCTGAGCTTGCTCTAGTTTAATTCTTTTTTTTAAAGCTGCCGCCGCCTGTTCTTGGGCGATCTTTTCTTTAGCAATGCGTTTTTCTTCTGTAGCACGCTTTTCTTTTGCAATTCTGGCTTTTTCTTTTGCCAGTTTTTGCGCTTTGATTTTTGCTTTTTCTGCAGCGATACGCTGGTCTTCAAGTGCCTTTTCTTTATCAGTTAATTTATCCAGGCTGGTGATACCGGAAGTGTCAATTGTGGTTAATTTCTGATTGGTGAATTTAAGCACTAAGCGGTAATGAGTGTCATCCTTCTCGTGGCGTGTTGAATGGTTAATATAATCCCACTGATTGTTGTGAAAAGGGTCGCTAATGCTAGGTGAGCCAATCAAGTCTTGTACTTGTGCTTTTGACATGCCTGCTTTGAGTTGATTGATTTTAAATCTTGTTAAAACCGAACCTTGTTGAATATCGTCTTTATATAGAGTGGGTAATGACATATCTGGCAGAATATCTGGCATGTCTGGAAAATCTGGCAATGTTGGCATGGAAGGGGTGCAAGCTGACAAAAATGGAAATGAGAATGAGATTGCAATTAAAGTTAGTTTGTTCATTTGGATTTAATTGATTAAAATGATTAGGAATTATTTTTCTGATTTTACCTCAAGGATTTGAATATGGATGCTCAAGATTTAAAAAGTGCTGGACTAAAAGTCACATTGCCGCGACTTAAAATTTTAGAAATTTTAGAAAAAAGCGACAATCACCATATGAGCGCTGAAGATATCTATCGCACCTTGGTTATGCAAGGTGAAGAGGTTGGTGTAGCCACTATCTATCGTGTATTAACGCAGTTTGAAGAGGCGAGCATGATTAACAAATTGAATTTTGACAATGGCCAAAGCGTGTATGAATTGTCAAATGTTGAGCATCATGATCATTTGTTGTGCGTTAAGTGTGGAAAAATCGATGAGTTTTCTGATGATGTAATTGAACAGCATCAGCATGATATCGCCACTAAATATGGTTATAAGCTAACTGACCACTGTCTGTATTTATACGGTTTGTGTAAAGATTGCCAATAACTGACTAACTTGGTTGTGGAAGATTTCATCTTAAGAGCGCTAATAGCTGCGCTCGGTATCTCTATTATTGCAGGATCACTTGGTTGTTTTGTGATTTGGAAGCGCATGAGTTATTTTTCTGAGTCTATTTCGCACTCTGCCTTGCTTGGCGTATCACTTGGCTTGGCAAGCGGCATGGGCATGCATGTGGGCTTGGTGAGTGTGGGTGTTGTGTTTGCAGGGTTGATTGTTGTTTTGCAACAAAAACAGTTTTTATCTAATGATGCTATTTTAGGTATTTTTTCACATCTGGCTTTGTCACTTGGTATTGTTATATTGGGTATTGTTGGCGGAGAGAGCACTGATTATTTCGCTCTATTGTTCGGCGATGTTTTGTCAATTGATAATCAAGATATTATCTGGATTTATGTTGTACTGATCATTGTAATCGGCTTATTGGTTGCTTTTTGGCAAAAATTACTCTTATTGACTTTAAATGAAGAATTGGCGGTTTCCCAGGGTCTTAATCGAACTTTTTATCAATTGTTGTTTATGTTGATGATTGCTTTAACAGTTTCAATTTCTGTGCAAATTGTAGGTGTTTTACTAATCACTTCCTTGTTAATTATTCCACCTGCGGTTGCCAGGGTGTTTGCCAACTCCCCATTAAGCATGGTCTTACAATCAATTGTTGTTTCTATGGTGGCTGTATTAATGGGGCTGACTGTTTCTACGTTTTATGATTTAGCGACAGGCCCAACCATTGTAATTGCGCTTGGCGTATTGTTTATTCTATCGCAATTATTTCCAAGAAGGTTAAGCTAGCGCGTCATTTAACTCTGTCAACTGGTTGGTTTGTTGCTCAACAATCAATGGCTCGATGATTGACTCTAAATCACCTTCCATGATTTCCGCCAATTTATAGAGTGTTAGATTAATTCGATGGTCGGTAATGCGTCCTTGAGGATAATTATAAGTGCGAATTCGTTGAGATCGATCGCCACTGCCGACTAATTCTTTACGGGCTGATGCTTGTTCTTTTTGCTGAACTTGTTGTTGTGCATCTAAAATTCTTGATGCTAATACTGACATGGCTTGCGCTTTATTTTTGTGTTGTGAGCGTCCATCTTGACACTCCACCACGGTTCCTGTTGGAATGTGGGTGACACGAACGGCTGAGTCGGTCTTGTTAACGTGCTGTCCACCAGCGCCACTGGCTCTAAAGGTGTCAACACGAACATCGCCCATATTAATGTCGATATCTTCAATATTTTCCACTTCTGGCATGATGGCCACAGTACAAGCAGAGGTGTGCACACGACCTTGACTTTCAGTTTCTGGTACACGCTGAACACGGTGTGCACCTGATTCAAATTTAAGTTTAGAGTAAACATCAACGCCACTAATGCGGGCAATGATTTCTTTGTAGCCGCCGTGATCGCCTACATTAGCACTTAAGGTTTCCAATTGCCATTTTTGTTTTTCACAATAGCGAGAGTACATTCTAAACAAGTCCCCTGAGAAAATAGATGCCTCATCACCGCCAGTGCCAGCGCGAATTTCCACAATAATATTGCGAGAGTCGTTAGGGTCTTTAGGCAGTAAAGATTTTTTAAGGTCAAGATCTAGGCGCTCTAGAGTGTCTTTAGCATCGCTAATTTCCTCTTTGGCCATGGCCTTGATCTCGGCATCATCTTCCTCGAGCATTAGCTTGGCATCTTCAAGGTTTTGGTTGGTTACCAAGTATTCTTGATACTGCTCATTAACAGGCGTTAGTTGTGAATGTTCAATGGATAGCTCTCTAAATTTCTTAGCATCACTGGCCACACTTGGATCGCTTAACATGGCGCCAACTTCTTCTAGGCGCATTGACATTTGCTCTAACTTAGCAAGGATAGATTCATTCATTATTTTTTAATATTAGGAACGCAGCCTTCACACTGAGATAAATCTGTATGTGCAGTCTGCTTAATGTTTTTAAAGGTTGTATGTAATATTTTATTAGTGAGTTGGTCGGCCAATTTTTTAATAATTTTCTCCCCATCGTCACCATTATTAAGGCGTTTAATGGCATCTAATACAATATCATCTTTAATTTGATTGGCACTGGTTCGATAGCTTTGTACCAGTTGTTCATTAGGCAAAACTGATAACCATTTGTTAAATACTTGAGCTTGCTTAACAATAATCTCTTGCGCAAGCACTTTCTCTTTTTCGCGTGAATCTACATTGTCGCTCACCACTTGCTCAAGATCGTCAATAGTGTATAGATACACATCGTCTAGTTGGCCTACTTCAGGCTCAATATCACGTGGTATGGCAATATCAAGCATAAACATTGGCTTGTGCTTACGACGTTTCAATGCACTTTCAATCAGCCCTTTACCGATAACAGGCACTGAAGCAGCGGTAGAGGAAATAATAATATCAGCCTGATGAATGACTGAAGAAAACTGCTTTAAACTAATGGATTGAGCACCATAAATGGAGGCAATTTTTTGTGCATTTTCAAGCGTTCTGTTGGCAACAATGATGTTGTTAACGCCTTTTTGGCTTAGGTGTTGAGCACACAGTTCAATCATTTCTCCGGCGCCAATAAGTAAAACAGTTTGCTCAGATAAATCTGCAAATATTTTTTCACTGAGTTTGACAGCGCAATAAGCAATGGAAACGGGTGATGAGCCGATTTGAGTGTCGGTGCGTACTTTTTTAGCCGTTGAAAAAGCGTGCTGGAATAATTTTTCCAGCTTTTTATCTAGTGTTTTGGCTTGCTTGGCGCTATGATAGGCATCTTTAAGTTGGCCTAGAATCTGAGGCTCTCCCAAGACGAGAGAATCTAAACCGCAAGCGACATTGCAAATATGCTCTAAGGCTGCATCATTTTCAAAATAAACCAGATAAGAGTCAAGTTCTTGCCTAGAGACCTGGTGCGTATCTGATAGATATTGGCTTAAGATTTCTTGAGGGTTGTCGTTGTCCACGACAGTATAAATTTCAGAGCGATTACAAGTGGATAAAATAACACAAGCCTCAACACCTGAAATACTGTTTAACTTTTGCAATTCATCGGCCAAGTGGTTAGGTTCAAAGGCCACACGCTCACGTACCGAAACCGGTGCTTGTGCATGATTAACACTTAAAATAGCAATGCGTGACATAAACCCAAATAACAAACTCAATAAGCACTTAATTATACCTAAATCGAAATTTTTAGGCGTTCGCTATTACAACTCCAATGTTAGAATGCTCACCCTATGAAGCAGCTCTTTACATTGTGTATTCTTTTATTTTTACAGGGTTGTGAAACACTCAATACTCAAACACACTATAGTGTGCCAAGTATCGCTCCTGATGCATGGAGTGCCAAGGGTCGGGCGGGTATTTTAGTTAATGGCAGCAATCAAAATATTAGCTTTAATATTAGCTTTGTTGAGCAAGAATTTGAGATGGTGCTAGTGAGTGCATTGGGATTGGGCGAGGTCAATGTTCGTTCAACTGAGCACGGCTTGTTTGTGGATCATGTGCAAACACCACTTAATTTGCAACAGTGGATGACGCAAGAATTAGGTTGGAACTTCCCACTACACAGTTTGTCCGATATCATCTTTAAGCATCGGCTCGATGCACAGAGTGAATGGCAGGTTCAGATTGGCAAATTTATGCCATATCAAGGATCAAGTATCGCCAAAATGGTTAAATTGAAACATCGTAATAAGCCTATCAAAATCAAATTACTGTTACAAGAAGTTAATCAGTTAAAATGACTTAAAAAATGATTAAATTAGTATGATAGAAGAAGATTCTTTAGTAGGTGGCAAAGATCAAGGTGGCGAAGATATCGTCATTGCTTCGGTGCGCCCAGACAGCCTGTCTGAGTATATTGGTCAAGATGATGTAAAAGCACAGATGTCACTATTTATTAAGGCGGCTAAAAAACGTCAAGATGCATTGGATCATTGCTTAATTTACGGACCACCTGGGCTAGGAAAGACAACCTTAGCTAATGTCATTGCCAACCAAATGGGTGCAGGAATGAAGCAAACTTCCGGACCTGTTTTAGAGCGTTCGGGTGATTTAGCCGCTATTTTGACCAAGTTAGAGCCTTACGATGTTTTATTTATTGATGAAATTCATCGCCTCAATCCAGTTGTTGAAGAGATCCTTTATCCTGCACTAGAAGATTTTAAGTTAGATATTATGGTGGGCGAAGGGGTGGCTGCGCATTCTGTGCAATTAGAATTACCTCCATTTACTTTGATCGGTGCAACCACGCGCGCAGGCATGCTCACCTCACCACTACGTGATCGGTTTGGCATTGTTCAGCGTTTAGAGTTTTATAACGACCAAGATCTGCAAATTATTGTGGAGCGCTCCGCTAAGATTTTAGGTATTGAGATCGAGCCAAGTGGCGCCCATGAAATCGCCATGCGTTCACGCGGAACACCACGAATTGCTAATCGATTATTACGTCGGGTGCGTGATTTTGCTGATGTAAAAACGGATGGCATCATTCATCAAGCAATTGCCAATGAAGCCTTGAGCGCGCTTAAAGTAGATGAAGCTGGATTGGAACAACTTGATCGTGATTATCTCTTCATTATGACTAATAAGTTTGCTGGCGGCCCTGTTGGCCTTGATACATTAGCCACTGCTATTGGTGAAGAGCGCGGTACGTTAGAGGATATGGTTGAGCCTTATTTAATACAACAAGGGTTTATTCAGCGCACTCCTCGTGGACGTAGTGCCACGAACTTAACTTACAAGCATTTAGGATTAAACCAACCTTCGAACCACCAAGATTTATTTAATGAGTGATTTAGAGCTTAGGGTTTACTACGAAGACACAGACAGTGGAGGCGTGGTTTATTATGCAAATTATCTGAAGTTTATTGAGCGCGGCCGTAGCGAATTTTTGCGCGAATTAGGTTTTGAACAAGACCAGTTGATTAACGACCAAGGTGTTATTTTTGCTGTTAGATCACTTCAAGCTGAGTATCTGTCACCTGCTCGATTTAATGATTTATTAACCATTCACACCCAAGTGGAAAAATCTCGCCGTGCTAGCTTGATTTTTTCGCAGAAAATAAGGGATCTTAAACAAAATAAGGTATTATTTGAAGCACAAGTTACCGTTGCTTGTTTGGACGTGCAAAATTTTAAACCGCGCGCCATTCCAAGTGACATTCTGGAGAAAATAAATGGACAGTAGTTTATCAATTTTTAGCTTAATTATTAGCGCTGGTTTTGTGGTGCAAGTGGTTATGTTTGTTTTAGTGTTAATGAGTATTTATTCCTGGACTATTATCATGTCTAAGAAGAAAACGCTAATGGATGCCAACAAAGATGTTAAGCGTTTTCATAATAATTTTTTGTCAGATACGGATTTGTCAATATTGCATGGACAAATTCCTGATCAAGTTTCCAGCCGAACTCCAATGGAACATATTTTTGGCGCAGGATATGGTGAGTTTACCCATACAACCTCCGCTTCTAATCAGGCCTTGGTTATGAATTCGGAGCGTGCATATCGCTCTATGAACACCGCAGTTAACAATGAGGTTGATCGTCTAGACCATGGCTTAAGTGTTTTGGCCATGATTGCCTCGTCAAGCCCGTACATTGGTTTGTTTGGTACAGTTTGGGGAATTATGCATTCATTTATTGGTCTTGCCTCTGTTAAGCAAGCAACGATTTCTATTGTTGCACCAGGTATTGCTGAAGCACTAATTGCAACCGCATTTGGCTTGTTTGCCGCCATTCCTGCAACCATTGCCTACAATCGTTTAATTACTCAAGTGGGCGAGATTCAAAATAAGTACACCTCGTTTGTTGAAGAGTTGTTTGTTACTTTTCAAAGACAAAAGTAGCTATAGAACATGATTGAACTGCCACAACGTCATAGGCCAAGTGTTGATGCACATATCAACATTGTTCCGTATATTGACGTCATGTTGGTATTGCTGGTGATCTTTATGATGACAACCCCTATTATTGAGCAGGGTATTGAGGTAGACCTACCAACAGCTGACGCCAAAATGGTGGACTTTACAGAGCAGCAACCCACCATTGTCACTATCAATAAAGAGGGTGAGTACTTTATTAATTCTCTAGACGAGGATGGTTCTGATGTTTCTAAAGGTGAAAAATTACCACTGGGTATTATTGCTGGCCGTGTTAGTGCGCGTTTAGAGATTTATCCAAGCATGAAAGTTTTTGTACGTGGTGATGCAAGTGTGGCGTATGGAGTGGTTGTATCGCTAATGTCATTTTTGCAAAAAAATGGCGTAGATAAAGTGGGTATCGTGACAGAATCAGGTGATGCAAACTAATGAAAACCGAACTACTTAAAAAAATCAAATTACCTAAGATTGCTAATAAACACCCGGTAGCTTTTTGGACGGCGATTGTTTTGCATGTGGTATTAGTGATCGGCTTGATATTTTCAAATGTTCAGCGTTGGGAGATTCCTAAACAGGCACCAAAATCATCTAGCGCCGTCCCTAAGGCGGTAACGGTTGATTTAACTGAAATTAAGAAAGAGAAGCAACGTCTAGTTGATATTCGACAAAAGCGTGAAAAGCGTCTAGCCGATCTTAAGCGTGCTGAAAAGCGTGTTGAAAATGAGCGCTATAAAGAGCAGCAACGTCTTAAAAAATTAAAAGCAAAAACCAAGAAAGAAAAACAAGCCAAAGCTAAAGCTGAAAAAAGCAGAAAAGCAGCTGAAAAGAAAAACAAACAAGCATTAAAGAAAAAGAAATTAGCAGAGAAAAAAGCGCTTGAAGCTGAAAAGCGTAAAAAAACTGCTGAAAAGAAAGCAAAAGCAGCCGAGAAAGAAAAGCAAAAAATTGAAAAGTTAAGAAAGGTTGAGGCTAACAAATTTGAAAAAGAGCAAGATACACGTTCTTTAAAGAAAGAGATTCAGGCGGAAGAAGATCAAGAGAGGGAGATAGCTCAAGAGGATATTTTAAATGAGCTAAAAGCAAATTACGTTAATCAGATTGCTTCAAGAGTTAAAGAAAAATGGCGTTACCAAGGTGCCCAAGATGACTGGGGTTGTGATGTTTATATATTGCAAGATTTGAATGGTAATGTGCAAAGTGTTAATTTACAGTCTTGTAATGTGAGTAACAGTGTTAAAGCAAAAGTATTTAAAGATGCTATTGAAAGAGCGGTGTATAAAGCCTCGCCACTACCGCATGCACCAGACAAAAGCGTATTTGACCGTGAAATATTGTTCCACTTCAGGGTAAATTAATGCACAAAGATACGGCTTCAGAGCAAGACATCGTCAACCTAAGTAAGGATGAACAAAATCAATTAACCTTCCAGTTATCTCAAATTTTAGAAAACTGGAAATTAGAAGATGGCGACCAGCTAACTGTTTTAGGCCTTGAAGAAGTGCTTAAGCCAAGGCATTTATACTTGTATCGTCGTGGTGATAAGTCTTTTGAATTTAATGATGAGATGGTTAAGCGCACTAGAATGATTTTAGGCATCCATGAATCATTAGGCACGACATTTCCAACTAATAGAGAGTACGCCAGTGTATGGCTAAAGCGTAGTGTTAAAAAGTTTAAACACAAAACACCACTAGAGCTCATGTTGAGTGGCGATACGGGCATGAATCGAGTTTGGCACTTTCTGGATTGCACTCAAGGGTGGCGCAGTTGAATAAAATTGAAGTTATCACCCAAACAGAAGCACTTTACACCTTAAAAGTTTTAACTAACAATACCGATGCTTTGGTTGAGGAGATCACCACACTTGCCAGTGATAATAAGGCGCAATTTCAGCATGCACCTGTTATTCTAGAAATTGAGAATAAAAATTTCCAGGCAAATGAGCTGGCAGTTTTAATCGAAATTTTGGCTCAAAATGAGATGGTGGCTGTAGGTATTCGCTCACAAAAACAAGAGTTGATTGATTTTGCCAAATTTTCTGGTTTAGCAGTTTTTGGCAAGTCTTTATCATCAAGTAAAAAGACCAAAGCCAAAACGCAAGCTATAAAACAGCCTGAATCAAGCAACCCTAATCCGCATCAAGATAGAACTTATCAAGCGCCAAAAATTGTCACTAATAAGGTTTATTCATTTCAGCAAATAATTGCCCAAGACAGAGATTTAGTACTGCTATCTAAAGTTAAATCGGGGGCAGATGTAATGTCATTTGGATCTATTTCTGCCTATAAAGAAGTTCAGGGTAGTTTGTTTGCTGGCATTCAAGGTGATGAAAAGGCCACTATTTTCGTTCAATCATTCAATGCAGAATTGGTTTCTATTGCTGGAGTTTATAAGAAATTCGATGTAGTGCCAACTAAGCTATACGCTAGATCAGTGATGATTGACTTGTTCAACAATCAATTACGATTCCAAATTATTTAAAATTTATTATGATGAATACACAAGATTTTTTACTTGAATTAGGCACAGAAGAGTTGCCACCCAAGCTATTACCAAAACTTTCAAAAGCATTAACTGATAATGTAATTAAAGAGTTGTCAGAATTAAAACTTAAGCATTTGGAGGTTGAGTCATTTGCCACTCCGCGCCGTTTAGCGGTTTTGGTGCATGGCTTGCAGTGTCAGCAAGAGGATCAGGTTATTGAGCGCAAAGGTCCTGCAATCAGTGCGCCTGATCAGGCAGTTGAAGGTTTTGCTAAATCTTGTGGTGTTTTACGTGCTGACCTTGCACAAAAGACTTTTGGTAAGGCGGAATACTATTTCTTTAGCAAGCAACAAAAAGGGTTAGAAACTAAGGGCTTGCTAGAGCAAGTAGTTGATACAGCAATTAAAAATATTCCAATTGCCAAGCCAATGCGCTGGGGTAGTTCTGAGGTGCAGTTTTCTAGGCCAACTCATTGGTTGGTTATGCTATTGGGTGAGGAAGTAATCAGTGCATCAATCATGGGGCTTTCTGCTGGAAGCGTAACCCGTGGATTGCGCTTTACAGGCCCACAAAAAATTGAAATTTCCAAAGCGTCCGAGTATCGTCAAACCATGATGGATCAGGCACAAATTGAAGTGGATTTTGACACTCGCAAGGAAATGATTCGCCAGCAAGTTATTCAAGTGGCTGCTGATGATAAGGCAACTGCTGTTATTGATGAGGCGCTATTGGGTGAAGTGTGTGCTTTAGTTGAGTATCCGCGGGCCTTCTCAGGCGGTTTTAGTGAGTCGTTCTTAGCGGTTCCTGAAGAAGCGCTTATTTCCGCGATGAAATCACATCAAAAGTATTTTCATATGTTGGATAAAAATGGCAAATTATTACCAAGCTTTATTTCTGTGGCCAATATTGAGTCTAGTGATATTTCGGTAATTGTTAGTGGTAACGAGCGTGTTATTCGCCCAAGATTAGCGGATTCTGAGTTTTTCTGGGAACAAGATAAGCGCCAAACACTAGAATCTCATCTAGAAAAATTAGATCGCGTATTATTTATGAAATCACTTGGCTCAATGGGTGATAAAGCTAAGCGTATTGGGACTTTATCAGGCTCAATTGCAGAAATGATTGGCGCCAATGAGCAAGATTCAAAGCGTGCCGGACTGTTGTGTAAAACAGACTTAGTGACTGAAATGGTCGGAGAATTTGCTGATCTACAAGGGGTAATGGGAGGTTATTACGCGCTAAACGATGGTGAAAATAAAGCAGTTGCCAGTGCTATTAGTGAGCATTATCATCCAAGATTTGCAGGCGACACTCTCCCCTCAACACCGGAAGGGTTGGTGGTTGCCATTGCTGACAAGCTAGACACCATTACCGGAATTTATGGAATTGGTCAAGGACCTACAGGCTCTAAAGATCCATACGCATTGCGTAGAATGGCATTAGGATTGTTAAGGATGATGGTGGAAAGTAAGCTGAATCTTAATCTTAAAGCGCTTATCTCAGCTTCATTATCTGCTCACTCAAGCGAGGTAGATGGCGAGTGTGCACCAGCTATTTACAAATTTATGATGGATCGTTTACGCGCATACTACAAAGAACAAAAGGTTAGCGCTAAAGCATTTGAGGCGGTATTGGCGGTTGAGCCTGAATCTCCCTATGATTTTCATCTTCGGGTTGAAGCGTTAAACATCTTTACTAAAGATGAGGCTTCGGCTAGTTTAATTGAGGCTAATAAGCGTATCGCTAATATGTTGAAAGATCATCAAGAGCTTTCAATTGAAGTTGATCACTCGGTATTGGTGGAGTCAGCTGAAAAAGCTTTATTTGAGTCGACCAGTCTTGTTGCTAAAAAACTTGCTCAATCAACGGACTATATTAGTAATATGCATGAACTAATTTCACTCAAAGCAAGTATTGATACGTTCTTTGATGAAGTGATGGTGAATGCAGATAACCCACAGCTTAAAACAGCGCGCCTTAGTTTAATTAACTGGGTAAGATCTTTGTTCTTATCAGTAGCGGACGTCTCGCACTTAAGCTAAGTCCTGATGAAAGCTTTAATTCAGCGTGTGTCGCATAGTAAAGTTGAAGTAGATAGTAAAATTGTTGGTGAAATTAACCAAGGCTTGCTTGTGTTTATTGGTATTGAAAAGCAGGATGAAAAATCACAGATAGACAAAATGATTAAACGCTTATTATCGTATCGAGTATTTTACGATGCCAATGACAAGATGAACTTATCAGTGTCAGATATTAAGGGTGGCATATTGGCGGTTTCTCAATTTACCTTAGCAGCAGATACCAATTCAGGCACAAGACCAGGATTTTCAACAGCCAAAGCGCCCAAAGAAGCAAGAGCATTGTACGATTATTTTATGGCGCAAATATCACAACAGCACGCCGATGTACAAAGTGGAGAGTTTGGTGCTGATATGCAGGTATCACTTACCAATGATGGGCCGGTCACTTTTTTATTAGCATGCTAGACCAAGTGCTAACACTTGTAAGTCAGTATGAAGAAATATTCATTTTAGTGGGTATTGTTTCAGCTGTTGTTTTTGTAGCTACATTATTATTAACACCCTATTTATTAGGATTAATTCCAGCTGATTATTTTTCAGCTAATTATGCATATCAAGTAAAAAGAAAAACACTACTTTGCCTACTTAAGACTACGGTTAAAACATTTGTTGGCGTTCTTTTGGTGTTAGCTGGCATTATTATGTTGGTGACACCAGGACAGGGATTTATCTCAATAATATTGGGCATATTTCTAATGGAATTTCCAGGAAAGAGACAATTGGAAATTAAATTTATTAACCACAATCCAACGTTTAAAACGCTCAACTGGTTGCGCGATAAAGCTGGAAAAACACCCTTTATTCGATGAAAGAAAGACACATAGTTGGCTACACATTATTAGGTGCAATCCTTGCATTTGTGGCAATATTTTTATTCACTCGTGATGTTGAAATGCCTAAAAATCAGGCAATGCCTTGGCAAAGCTATATCAATGAAAACCAGCAAACTGTGGTGTTTAACTTAACCATGGCTGAGAGTCGTTTAATTGATGCTGCTCGTCAATTTGGCACTGAAATAAACGCCTCTTTATTTGAGAGTGAATTGGAAAAACCAGAACTGGAAGTGTATTTTTCTAGCACCAAGGTAGGCGGCATTAGTGCTAGAATTATTTTAAATTTAATATTGGATGAACAAATCATTGAATCATTGTCAAACAATATTGATGAGTCAATGCAAATGCCATCTGGTGTTAAAAATACAACCTTTACTCCAGCAGGAGAAAGATCCATGTCTAGGCTTAAAATTAAATCACTAACTTTTATACCTGGTGCTAATTTAGATAAAGAGGTGATTGAAAATCTATTTGGTAAGCCGGCTAGAGTGGAGCTTGCCACAGAAGGGGTGTCGTATTGGCATTATCCGCAAAAAGGTCTGCGTATTATTGTTGATAGAGAGCAGAAAGAAGTTCTTGAGTTTTTCAATCAATAGGCGGTCGAAAGATGAAAATGTATGGAATCAAGAACTGTGACACTGTTAAGAAAGCTCAAAAATATTTACAATTAAATAATATTGAGTTTGAATTTATTGATTTTCGTGAACAGCCGCTTGACGAGAAAACCTTGCAAAGCTTTGCTGATTCTGTAGGCTGGGATAAGCTCATCAATAAGCGCTCAACCACTTATAGAAATCTTACTGATGTACAGAAAGCTGACATCACTTTAGAGTTGGCGTTAAAAAACCCAACCTTAATTAAGCGACCTGTTTTAGTAACAGGCGCCGATGTCAGAGTTGGGTTTAGTGAAAAAAGTTATTCAGATTTGACTTAACCTTTAGCTTGTTGTTCTTCTATTTCCTTACGAACGATATCCATATCTAATTCTTTAGCTTTATTGAGCACTGTTTCAAGATCGGCTTCTGCCATTGCACCTGGTTGAGAGAAGATAGCGATTTGATCTCTAAAAATCATTAATGTCGGAATAGAACGAATTTGGAATTTACCTGCTAAATCTTGCTCATCTTCAGTGTTAATTTTTGCAAAAGTAACACCTTCAATTTTTTCGCTCATGGCTTCATAAGTTGGTGCAAAAGATTTACAAGGGCCACACCACGGTGCCCAAAAGTCCAAAATCACAAGTTCGTTATTCTGAATAGTGTCGTCAAAATTGTCTTTATTTAGCTCTAGTACTGCCATGATTTGTCCTTGTTTAATCTAAAAAAATTAAAGTATATCATAAACATCTTATATTTGTAATTGCATTATGGTTTTTTTGTTAATCTGCGCTATGATCGTGGTGAACATTTAAGCTCTGATTATGGCTCAAAAGTCATTGGTTTGAGTGCTATGATAAATCTATATTGTAGTAAACTGTTTTTAGTTATTTAGTGTGAAATTGTCTATGAAGATTTTAGGGGTAGACCCCGGCTCAAGAATTACTGGCTTTGGCTTGATCGAAGCAGAAAAACTCAAATTTGCTTATCTTGCTAGTGGCTGCATTCGCACCAAAGGTGAGCTCACAGATCGCATAACCACTATATTTTTAGAGATCGACCAAGTGGTTAAAAAGTACCAACCTGATGTGGTGGTTATTGAACGTGCTTTTATGCGTCCAGATAGGCCTAATCCTGATGCGGCCATTAAGCTTGGTCATGCACGAGGTGCAATTATTTCTGCGGCGGGCATGAATGGTATTGCTATGGTGGAGTACAGTCCTAATCAAATTAAAAAAGCAGTTGTTGGCAAAGGGCATGCCGGTAAAGATCAAGTGTCTTATATGGTGTGTGAATCTTTAAAGCTAAACAAGGCGCCCCAAGAGGATGCGGCAGATGCGCTAGCGGGCGCTATTTGTCATGCGTATCATTGTCTTTAGTCTTTACTAAAGTAAACCTTAATCCTTCCAAATCCTTCTAAAGCATCTACTGTTGTGTGTAATTTAGCAAGGATTTCATCACTACTTTGATCTGACTCTAAACAGCTGAGTGGCAGGTAAAAATCAACATGAATTCTACTGTCTAAATAGTGCAATTGGATGCGCTCAATTTCACCGTCACATTTGTTATTGAAAAGCGCTCTAGTTAAAATTCCTAAAGCTTCAGCTCGCTCTGGCAAAGTTTCATAAGGAGCGACCATTTCATCATCTTCAGGGTCGATATGAACCGTCACATCACTAAGATCTTCTAAGCATTCTTTAGCAACGCGTTCAACACTCACACTAATAATGTGTCCCTCACTCACACTTAAAAATGGATCAACTTGTACGTGTACATCAGCCGATATAGCGTGGCCGATTTTACGAGTGCGTAGTGAATGCACATTGTTTACACCACTAATCATGCCAATCGCAGTTCTAAGCGATTCAACTTGCTGTGCATCAATAGAAGTATCTACCAGCTCTTTAGTAGCGCCCGTACCTAATTTCCAAGCAATGTAGATAACCATTAAGCCCACGATAACAGCGGCAGCACCATCTAAGTATAAGTAACCATTTAAACTACCCAAAATACCAATAAACACCACAATCGATGACAGCGCATCAGAGCGATGATGCCAGGCATTGGCTTTCAACATTTCTGATTTATAAGTCTTGGCAACTTTAAGTGTATACCAGTACAAAGCTTCTTTAGAAAATATAGACAGAGCGGTAATACTTAAAAGTAATGTGTTGTGTGAAAGCTCACCCGGATTTTGTAAGCGATCAAATGCATCAAAAATAATACCGGCACCAATAATCGCTAGAATAATCGCCAGACCAAGTGTGGCAACCGTCTCAAAACGCTCGTGACCATACGGGTGCTCATCATCGGCTTCCTCAGCAGAATGCTTAGCCGCATACCAAACCACGCCATCAGACAAAAGATCAGAGAATGAATGAATACCATCCGCAATCAAGGCGCCAGAGTTACCAAGTGCACCGACAATTACCTTAAAAACAGCCAATAAAAAGTCAACCACTGCACCAATGATGGTAGTTTTTTGACTGGCTTTGGCCCGATTATCTTTATTCATTATGAAGTAAGTGTGTTAATAGTTTTTAAATCATTTTATGGCATCTTAGCGTGAATGTACACATAATCAGTCAGATGTAAAATTTCAGAAATTTTATAAATCCTTATTTTTATCTGAAAAAAACATTAAATATCACCTCTTTAATGGATCAAAACACTTGTTTTAAGGGTGTTTTTCCCTGGTTAATGCTGACAGTTTAAAAATTTCGGATATTTTCAATATGAGGTTATTTTTATATTTTTTAAAGTTATTTGTTGACATTATAAATGATAATGAGTATCATTTACATAAAATTAAGCTAAAATAAGGAAAACATGAAAAAGTCTTACATCAAGTTAACGCCTAGACAGGTGCAACAGTTTGTTACTAATTTAAAATAACGATCCTTATGCCAATACTATCCTTGCTTAAAATAGGTCAAAAAGTTGTTATTGAGAAAATCAACACAACACATGAAAAAAAGATCAAATTATTGGGTTTGGGTATTAATATAGGGTCACAAATTTCCATTCTAAGAAATCGTGGCGGTGATATGGTTGTTGCTCTAGGTAATGCTAGGGTGAGTATTGGTAGGACTATGGCTAATTTAATCGAGATACGTGAGTTATGAATTTTGAAAAAATCGCCTTAATCGGTAATCCCAATGCAGGAAAAACCAGTCTTTTTAATTTGTTAACCGGCGCAAAGCAGCGTACTGGTAATTGGCCAGGTGTGACTGTTGAGCGTAAAGAGGGTGAATTTAACTTTAAGCAGCAGCAGTTTTTAGTGGTCGATTTACCAGGTGTTTATTCTATTGATGATAAAAACTCTTCATTGGATGAGCAAATTGCCAGAGACTTTGCGCTAAACAATCCTGACCATTTATATTTTAATATTGTTGATGCGTCAACTTTGGAAAGAGGTTTGTACTTAACCACTCAGTTAAGAGAATTGGGTGTTAATGTTGTTGTATTGCTTAATATGATGGATGTGGTGGCTAAGCGTGGTATGGATGTTGATGTTGAATTAATTAAAGAGTCTTTTGGTTGTGAAGTGATTCCTATTTCTTTAAAAGAATCATTAGATTTGTCTATTTTTGCAGATGCAGCTAATCAATATCAACCACTAGATAAATTTAATATAGATTATCCGAAAGCTCAAATTAAACAGCTAGAAAATGATAATAAGGCTGTTGAGTTATTAGAGGCAAAAACTAGATTTGATGCGGCCAGTAAAATTGCTAATGCTGCTATTACTCATGCATCAAGTTTCACCAAAACAATATCTGATAATGTAGATCGCTGGGTATTAGGATCTTGGACTGGTGTACCAATTTTCTTAATGGTGATTTACTCACTATTTTTATTTAGTATTAATTTTGGTGGTTCGCTGATTGATTTCTTTGATATGACCGCAGGTGTTATTTTTGTAGACGGCATGAGAGAAGTTTTAATTAATATTGGTGTGCCTGAATTTGCACAAGTGGTTATTGCTGATGGTGTTGGTGGTGGTATTCAAGTAGTAGCGACTTTCATCCCTATTATTGCATCACTATACTTGTTCTTAACCTTATTAGAAGAAGTGGGCTATATGGCTCGTGCTGCTTTTGTCATGGATAAATTCATGCGTCGCATTGGCTTATCTGGCAAAGCATTTATTCCTCTAATTGTTGGTTTCGGTTGTAATGTTCCAGGCATTATGGCAGCCCGTACATTGGATACCCATCGAGAAAGAGTAACCACGGTAATGATGTCGCCGTTTATGTCATGTGGTGCAAGACTGGCAGTATATGCGTTATTCGCAGCAGCATTTTTCCCAGTAGGCGGGCAAAATATTGTATTTGCGCTGTATTTAATTGGCGTTATTTTTGCTATTTTTACGGGCTTAATTTTAAAGCGTGCTTTTAAAGAAGATGAAACCA
>Ga0233448_1000137_pt1 | contig 85003 bp, 78 predicted proteins | sample SI_124_October20_2_FD_183015 | JGI IMG/M metagenome (GOLD analysis project Ga0233448, IMG submission 183015) | Seawater microbial communities from Saanich Inlet, British Columbia, Canada - SI_124_October2016_150_MG | ecosystem: Environmental > Aquatic > Marine > Inlet | place: Canada: British... | reverse complement strand
TGGGGCATGACACATTTCGAGGTCAAGGCGACTATAAGTCCAAAAAGGGTCAACAATCACCGTATTGAGCCACGTCGGATCACGTCCGATTCACCCTGCACAACGGACATTTTGCCTAATAATGTCAGCTTAGCCGTCCAGAGCGGAAGTACTTCGGCATCGGTGAGATAGTCTGAAATTAGCCAACATCGGACATTATTAGCTATCCGTAGCCAGACATTTCCTAGTAGATATCGACCTCCTTTTCCTAGGTATTGCTCAATGACAATGGAATCCAACGTGCATCTTCATTATGAGGCGGTTCATTTCAGGTGAGATTTTGAAATGGTGAAACGGATTACGTTTTTTCTTTCCAATTTGCTTTCAGTGTGGGTTCACCCAGCCAAACAAGTTTCTTCTGGCAGAGGCAAAACACTGACCCTCAAGAATGATTGTAATGTCGTCGAGGAGTCAGTTAGGTTTAAAACCTTGGTGGTTCTCGCCGAGTTTACCGATGACGAAACGACATTTCACAATACCGGAACACGAAACCCGCATTGATATCCGAACGTCCAATACGGAGGAAAGAATGATCAAGACAGGTGCGCAACACACAGAAACATTAAGGGACGGTCGCCAGGTTTATCTTGATGGCAATGTTGTGGGGGATGTGACTTGTCACACTGCCTACAGGAATGTTGTTGCTTCCGTGGCTCGACTTTATGATTTCCAGTGCCAGCCCGAAAATATTGACCTGACGACTTTCGAAACCCCCGAGGGAACAGGCAGGGCCAACAGGATCTGGCAACTGCCAAGCTGTTTTGAGGAACTTGTGCAACGACGCAAGGGCCTGGAAGCTTGGACAGGCGTACATGCCGGTTTCCTGGGGCGGGCACCGGACCATGTGGCGTCGTGCATTTCAGGTATGTATATGGGACGTCAGATTTTCGAGGAATATGACCCTGCACGGGCCAGCGCACTGTCGAACTATTATCACTATGCCCGCGATAATGAGCTTTACCTTACCTATGTCATCATCAACCCCCAGGCTGATCGCTCAAAGGCTGCACATGAACAGGAAGATGAATATCTGGTAGCCGGAGTTGTTGATCAGGATGCAGAAGGCATTACTGTCCGCGGTGCCAAGATGCTGGCGACAGGCGGTATCATGGCCAATGAGGTTTTTGTCACCTGTATTCAGCCCCTGCAGGAAAAGGACCGGAAATACGCCCTGTCATTTGCTGTCCCCATGAACATCAAGGGTCTGAAAATACTCTCCCGCAAATCCTATGAACAACAAGCGCCGAGCCTTTATGACAATCCCCTCTCGCACCAGTTCGACGAAAATGATGCCGTTCTGTATTTCGATGATGTCAAGGTTCCCTGGGAGCGTGTTTTCATCAATCAGGATGTCGAGATGTGTCAACGACAGTTCCATGCAACACCGGCTCATGTATACCAGAATTATCAGGCACAAATCAGGTTGATGGTGAAAATGCGTTTCCTTCTGGGTATTGCCCGCAAGGTCGCTGACACCAACGGCGTAATCATCTTTCCGCAGGTTCGTGAAGCCCTGGGTAATCTGGCAGCTGAAGCGGCAGTTGTTGACAGCATGGTTCATGCCATGGAGGTGAAGGGTCATCAACGCGGTGACTATTTCATACCCGATCCACATACGCTCTATGCCGCCCAGGTGGTTACCCAGCAGATGTATTCCAGAGTTCTGACAGCAATCCGCGAACTTGCAGGGGGCGGCATGATTATGTTGCCTTCTTCGATTGACGATTTCGCCAATCCGGAACTGCGTTCCATGATTAACAAGACGCAGAAATCACCCGCCAGTGATTCCGAAGGTCGCGTCAAGTTTTTCAAACTGGCCTGGGATGCTGTCGGCTCCGAATTTGCCTCACGCCACCAGCAATACGAAATGTTCTACGCCGGGGCCTCATTCGTGACAAAGAACCACAGCTTCAGAACCTTCGACTGGGATCGCAGCACTGGCATGGTGGACGAAATTCTTGACAGCTATTCACTGGAAGATGAACTGGCCAAATCGCCGGGCTAGGGCGTTTCATGTATCTCAAGATGAGTACAATAGGCAAAAGCAGAAACAATTCCGTTTGAACCGGAATCACGCGAACTGAACAATTGGAGCAGACAATGGCGATCAACAAGCCTCATGACGAATTCCACACCCTGGATATGGATACCGGCTGGCAAGTACCCGAAGGATATCCGGAAGGAATAGAACAAAAAATCCTGGCAGGTTCACTTGATGAAGAGGCCAGTTCAGGAAGTCGCACAAGGCTGTTGCGGTTCCTGCCGGGCGTGTTTACGACGGAGCCTTTCATACATGAATACTGGGAAGAGGTGTACCTGGTTTCCGGTGACCTGACAGTTGGAAATGATGAAAATGGCAACGGTGGTCAGCCCTTTGAACCCAACACCTATGCTTGCAGGCCACCTGGCGCCCCGCACGGCCCGTTCAAGTCAATCGGCGGCTGCCTGCTCCTCGAAATTCACTATTTTGATCCGGCTTGAATATGAGAATGGCTTATCCACACCGGCCAGGCAACTGACAAGCGTTTTCCGTATTTAGCCATGTGTGGACGGATCCATTTTTACCACGAGTGTATTGACATTGATGCGAGCTGATCGGTGTTGCCATGTATTGGACCTGTTGACGCGCCGATGTTCAATGGTCACTGGCCGTAATGCTCTCCTCGAATCAGGTCCCGATCAAAACCAACCGCTTCTTTCGGATCTCACCAGGAGAAATTTGCTCCAAACCGGCTTAACCGTGCGCCCACCGTCTCATAGCTGAAGCCAATTCCTTGCTTGTGTAGAAAATCTTCAACCTGACATAACGACCGCGGAAGACGGTCGGACATCAACACGCCAAGACGGATCACTTCAGGTGCCATTTTGAAATAGCTAAATGGGCTCTGTTTCTTCATCCACAAATTTTTTGGTTTCAGTCCACGATCGTCAAAGCAGCTTTGGTCTGACAGTGCCCTCGCTCATCTCGTGGGCATGCGTCTGGCCAAAAACAACATTGGTCTGGAAACCGCGTTGTAAGCTTGACGAACAGATGCTTGAATGCCTGTTCAATTATTTCTGCTAACAACCGGTGGTCCCCAATATGAATACGATGTTTGCGTCTTCGGGCAATCCCATGGCCCCTGGCGCTTCAGGCGTGCGGATTGCGGTCGATATTGGCGGCACCTTTACCGATCTACAAATTCTTGAAGAGGCGACCGGGGTTAACCACGCCCACAAAACGCCAACCACTCCGCATGATCCATCCGAAGGCCTGCTGACGGGTTTGCGTGAAGCGTCGGATCTTTTTGGTTTTCGCTTTGATCAGGTGTCAATTCTGATTCACGGCACGACAATTGCCACTAATGCTGTGCTTGAGCGTAAATTCCCGGTCGGGGCCCTTGTAACTACATCCGGTTTTGAGGATGTGTTGGAGATCGGACGTCATTTGCGCCGCGATGTTTATGCCAACAAGGCAGAGGCAAGGACCCTTTTGATCCCGCGCTCCCATCGCCATGGCGTGACAGAACGCATCAAGGCAGATGGTTCAATAGAGACTGCCCTGGATGATGACGAGGTTCGTAAACTGGCCTCCTTGCTGGCGCAAATGAAAGTGCAAAGTGTTGCCGTCGTCCTGTTACATGCCTACGCCAACCCGGTACATGAACGCCGGATTCTTGAAATTCTTGATCGAAGCCTGCCTGGCATTCCGGTTTCGATTTCATCTGATATCAGTCCTGAATTCCGTGAATTCGAACGCACATCGACAACCGTGTTGAACGCGCTTTTGATGCCGGTTGTGGGCACTTACCTGCAACGTCTTGAAACCCGTCTGCGTGATCAAGGACTTCGCGCGCCGGTTTTTCTGGTCCAGTCCAACGGGGGCGTGGCAACGCCGGAAATGGCAGCGCGTCAACCCGCACGGTTGTTGTTATCCGGACCCAGCGGTGGCTCACGGGCCGCCGAAACTATTGCCCGGCGGCTTGATCATCCTAACCTGGTGGCCGTCGATATGGGCGGTACCAGCTATGATGTCTCGCTGGTGGAACAAGGACGCGTACACCTGGTCAATCAGGGGGAGGTCGATGCTTGTCCAGTTCGCTTGCCCATGGTGGAAATGCGGACCATTGGTGCCGGTGGAGGATCGATAGCCGGAACAGATGCCGTTGGTGGCCTCTTTGTCGGTCCGGAAAGCGCCGGGGCTGATCCGGGCTCGGCCTGCTATTGTCGCGGTGGACTTCGACCGACGGTAACGGACGCAAATGTCGCCCTTGGTCGCATTGATCCGGCGCATTTTCTGGGTGGAGCCATGCAACTGGACGCAGAGGCTGCCCGCCAGGCCATCGCCAGGGGCGTTGCTGATCCGCTATCACTTGGTATTGAAGACGCGGCGGAAGGCATTCTCCAGATCGCTGTCGCCCACATGGCCAGCGCCATTCGCCTGTCGCTATTTGAAAAGGGCCTTGATCCGGCGGATTTTGCACTCATCTCCTTTGGCGGTGCCGGTGGCTTGCATGCTTGCGAGACAGCGCGGGAGCTGGATATTGACAGCGTTGTTTTCCCGGCGGACCCTGGCACGCTCAGTGCCTGGGGCATGCTTTATGCTGATATCACCCATGACCTGACAAGGGCCCGGCTGATGCCGGCAAACGATAGTGCCACGGCTGATCTGGCCCAAATGGTCAAAAGCCTGGGGGCAGAAGGTGCTGCCCTGCTGGAGGCCGATAATATTGCAGAGGCTGATCGCAGGCTGGAATTCATGCTTGATCTTCGCTATCGCGGCCAGGCCTATGAAATCGCCACCCCCTTTGGCGATGGCAGTGATCTGGATCGCGCGGTCGACGAATTTCACAAAATGCACCAGGGGCAATATGCCCATTCAGACAGTTCGGCTACACCGGAAATTGTTAATCTGCGTCTGAGTGCCATCGGCATCCTGCCCAAACCCCGCTCCCACGGTATTGACAGCGGCGATGGAAAATCGCGCCGCATCAGCCGGATTTATGATCAGGGAAACTGGCGGGAGTTTCGCGTATTTGAGCGCCGCTCATTGCAAACCGGTGTCACCCTTGAGGGGCCCTTGATCATCGAAGAACCGCATTCGACCATCATGCTGCCGATGGACTGGTCGCTTGAAGCCATGGCCACGGGCGAACTGATTGCCTCCCTGAATGAAGCAGAGCCGACATGAAAACGATGAACCCGGTACAGATCGAAATAATCCGCAACGCTTTGGTGTCCTCGGCCGAGGAGATGAGCGTCACGATCTGGCGCACCAGCCGGTCCTCGGTGGTCCGCGAAATCCTGGATTATTCGACCTGTGTTTTTGATGCCAATGGTCAAAGTGTAGCCCAGGCTGCGCGCATGCCGGTGCATCTCAATTCCATGGCGTCATGCCTTGAAGACCTGATCGACCACCATATCCCCATCGAAGACTGGCATGAAGGCGATGTCGTTATCACCAATGATCCCTACAGCGGGGGTCAGCATTTGCCGGATATCCTGACCTTCCGGCCAGTCTTTGTCGATAGCCAGCGGATCGCCATCGCCGGGATACTGGTCCACCACCTTGATGTTGGTGGTGGTGCGGCAGGCAGCTATTACGCGGAAGCCACCGAAATTTTTCAGGAAGGACTGTGCATTCCGCCCCTGAAGATCGTCGAAGGTGGCAAACGAAATGAGGCTGTCGTCAAGATGTTACTGGCCAACAGCCGCCAGCCTGAAAATGTAGGCGGTGACTTCGCCTCACAATTGGCAGCCCTGGAAACCGGGGCACGGTCACTGGAAAAAATCGGCCAACGTTACGGCGCAGATCAATTGGCCGATGCTTGTCAGCGTATCCAGGCGGGATCCGAAGCACAAACCAGGGCCATATTTGCTGAAATTCCCAACGGAACATGGGAATTTGAGGACTTCGTTGATGATGACGGCATTGAAACGGATCGATGCTTGCGCATTCATGCCCGTCTGACCGTGCAAGATGACAGCATCGAAATTGATCTGTCCGGGTCCAGCGACCAGGCAAAGGGGCCAGTGAACTGCACGCTCAACATGACGCGCTCGGCGGTGATCTGTGGTGCCCTGATGTCTATCGGTCGCGAAGTGCCCGCCAATGCCGGATGTTATCGCCCGATTTCTGTTGTGGCGCCGCCGGGCAGTGTGGTGAATGCCAACCATCCCGCACCGGTCGCCAATCGCATGGCCGTGGGTCACCGCGTTGTCAATGCCGTCATGGGGGCCTTTGCCCAGGCGGTACCAGAGCGCGTGCCCGCCAGTTATTACGGTGTCAGCTATGCCTATGCCCTCAATGTTTTCAATGCGGACGGATCACGCCAGATTTATTTTGACCTGGAATGCGGGGGTTGGGGTGGCCATCCCGAGGGCGACGGGGCCAGCGGTTTTTCCTGCGGCTTTCACAATATATCCAACACCCCCGTCGAGATGATCGAAAATGACGTTCCGGTGACATTTCTGCGCTATGGACTGATCCCGGATTCGGGTGGTGCCGGTAAGTTCAGGGGCGGGCTTGGTCTGGTGCGGGAATTTCGTCTTGATGCACCGGCGGGTAACTTTGCCGCAAATCTGGATCGCTTCAAGGTCGCGCCCTATGGCCTGCAAGGAGGTGAACCTGGTCGTACCGGCAGCCTGATCCTGCTTCGGGCCGGGAGTGATGCGGAAAAACTGCTCGCTTCCAAGGTCGCCGATCTGTCGATGAGCGCTGGCGACATTGTTCGAATTGAAACCTCAGGCGGTGGTGGCCATGGCGAGCCGGATTTGCGCGACGAAGCCGCGATCCTCAATGACCGCGAACAGGGTTATACAACGTAGTACCGGTCAATGACGACAGGCTGTTCCGGGAACGCGTTTGGGTTGACTCTATCGAATCAGGGATGTGGTCCCCAAGGGGCGGCTTGCAGTATCTGGTTTTTCTGGCTCATGACGAGAGGTCTGATCATGCCAGCAAATTTCATAAATTCATCGTTTGTGAACAATCTGCCCCAGAAATCCCGCCGGTCGGCATCGTCATCGAACTTCCACAAATGCACGAGCTGGTGCAAATCGCCTGTGTCGGAGGTGAAATAGCCAACCAGCTTTTCGCTGAAACCGCCATTCTCCAAGGCCGGCCAGCCAAAATCTCGGTAGACCCGGACAGCCTCACCCATTTGTCCAACATAAACCTGATAAGTACGCAGTTCGTATATCGCCATGATGTTTTCCTGTATTTATTGCAACGGCTGCCTATTCAGCTGCACGTATTTTCTGATCTTGTGCCAACATTCCTGCCTGAGTGAGGGCCCTGGCAAGATCGTCAATCTCGCTTTGTGCCAACTTAAGTAGCGGTGGGCGAATAATCGCTTCTTCGACACGACCCAGCAGGACTAGGCACTCCTTCATCCTGTTGTGCATATCGAGGAAGGGGGGTCGGTAAAAAGCCTGGGACAGAGGGTAAATCCTGTCGTTGATATCCTGCGCCAGTGCCAGGTTCCCCGCCTGCACAGCGTTGAAAAGGGCGACTTGCAAGTCAGGAATGACACTGCCCGCCCCGGACAAAAGGCCCGCAGGCTTCATTGTCAGGGACGCCATCAGCCAGGAGGAATGCGTGGTCAGGACATTGACCGGGCGCGGCAGTGCCGCCAGCGTACGGATGTGGCGCTCGTGCAGCATTGGATCGTTGCACCAGTCCTTGATGGCAACCACGGACGGCACTTGGTCGAGAATTAGCAGAAGGGTATCCAGGGGATAACCAAGGCCACTACCCGCTGGATACTGAAACAGAATGATGGGTAGATCCGTGGCATCAGCGATTTTTTTGAAATGCGCCAGGGCCATTTCCGGACGAAGCTGTCCACCCATTGTCATGCTGTTGGGCGGGAAGACCAGCAGGGCGCTAGCACCTTCCTCTTCCGCCATTTTTGCCAGATCAGCGGCGGCCTGGCTACCATCGGCGTAGATGCCGTTCACAAGAGGAAGCTCATCGCCGACCTCTTCCAGCGACTTAGCGAGTATGGCGCGCTGTTCATCAAAGCTGCAGGCATGCACTTCCGAGGCATGGCCATTGACTGTAATAGCGCTCAAGCCTTTTGTGTCGGCGACATCGCGAAGGTGTTTGCGGGTTTGTGCAAAATTGATTGCATGGTCCCTGTCAAAGATTGCCAAGGTCGCCGGAATGACACCCCTTGCCTCGAATTTCTGTCGCCGCGACATCTGAAAACTCCCCTGTTGCCTTCAATGTATTTCCACCCTGAGACGCTACGAAATCGCGACCCCAGACACAAGCCGGGATTTAGGGCACTGTTGCGGGACGCCAATAATGTAATTAGGGTATCTTTCGAGAAACTCGATTGTGTATCTGCTGCGACCCGGCCCGCCGTCTGACCCCCGTGTCAGGGACGGCCTGATAATAAGTGGATCGATGTGAACAGCATCGTGAAGGAAAAAAACGACAAACAATCAGGGAGAACTTAATCTAATGAACATTTTGAAAAAACCCGGCAAGGCTGCGCTATTGGCGACCGGACTGGCTGCAGCGGTTGGTATGACCGCTGGCATCGCCAATGCTGCCGATACGGTTAAAATGGCAGTGCCGACATTTTTGACTGGTGCAGGTGCACCGGCCTTTGGTGTGCCAGCCCGTAACGGTGCTGAAGTCATTATTGAAGCGATCAACAAGGGCAACCTGCCCGCGCCCTACAGTGGCAAGGGTCTGGCCGGTCGACAGATCGAAGCACTAATTTATGACGAATCCGGTGGTGGCGTGAAGCAGGTTGCTGAATTCCGCAACAAGGTCCAAAAGCAAGGCGTTGACCTGGTTGTTGGTTACATCTCTTCCGGAACCTGCGCTGCCATTACTCCGGTGGCCGAGGAACTGAAGGTTCTGACCATTTTCCCGATTTGTGGCACGCCACGTATCTTTGAGGAAATTAACAAAAATCCAAAGTATGTCTTCCGCACCATGGGCCACGCAACGGCTGATGGCGTTGCCGAGGCCATGTATGTCAAGGCCAACATGCCTGGCGTTACAGGTTATACCGGTATCAACCAGAACTATGCCTGGGGACAGGATTCATGGCGTGATTTCGATCTGGCCATGAAACAACTGGTGCCCGCTGCTGCCGTATCCGAAAAAGCCCAGTGGCCAAAGATTTTCTCGGGCCAGTATGGTGCTGAAATCTCGGCTCTGATGCTTTCCAAAGAAAAGCTTGTGCATTCAAGCCTCTGGGGCGGTGATCTGGAAGCCTTTATTTTCCAGGCTTCAGCTCGTGGCTTGTTCCGCAAAAAAGATGTTCTGTTCTCGGTTGCTGATACGTCCGTTTATCGTCTCGGCAAGAAAAATCCGTTCGGCTCAATCCTCGGCGCCCGTGGCCCGTATGGCATTTTTGCTGCCGATGAAAAATCGCCTTTGAACATCTGGTTCCGCAAGGTCTATCAGGATCGCTATTCGGTACCGCCCGTCGGTGGTTCCTACCAGGCCGCACAGGGCGTGTTGGCAGCCAAGTTTGCCTACGACAAGGCAGCTGCGGCAAATGGCGGCAAATTCCCCAGCCAGGACCAGGTCATTGCAGCTCTTGAAGGTGCGACCTTCCAGGGCGTTGCTGCACCTGTTCACATGAACCGCTCAGGCGGCCACCAGGCTGCAACCAAGCACATGATTGGTGTGCTTGAGTGGGACAAGGAAAATGGCCAACCCATCATGACCAATGTCGCAGAATTCGGATCAGACTGTGTAATGCCGCCTTCAGGCGTCAATGGCACGGAGTGGCTGAAAGGTGGCATGAAGGGCGCCAAGTGCTGATTCCGCTACCATCCGGGGGTGCCAAAGTCGGCATCCCCGGTTCCTTTTTCATTATGTAATTTCTCAAAAATAGCGAGACCGCCGTGCAAGAGCTGATCGTCATCCTGATCGACGGCCTGGTGTTTTCATCTTACCTGTTCATGGTCGCCGTTGGCATGACTGTGATTTTTGGTGTGATGAAGATCTTGAATGTGACTCATGGATCATTTTACGCCTTTGGTGCCTATATGTCGGCTACCCTGATCGGGGCCTATTACCAGACCGATTGGCACGAGTTTGGCGGTTTCCTCGCCATCTTCGCCGCCGCAATAATCATTGGTGTGGTCCTTGGCATTATTATCGAACGCGGGGTGCTGAAGTTCCTGTATGACAAGGACGAACATTTGATTGTGCTGGCGACCTTTGCCTTGTTCCTGGTGCTGGAAGACGTCCTGCTGTTAATCTGGGGTACAGACCCATACTTTGCCTTTGAGCCCATGGGGCTTCTGGGGGCTGTCGATATTGTAGAAATGACATTCGATGTCTACAGCCTGACCCTGATTGGACTGGCTGCGATTGTTGGTATTTCCTTGTGGCTGGGCCTGACCAGAACCAAATGGGGCAAGTTGTTGCTGGCGGTCATTTATGACCGTGAGATCAGTCAGGCCATGGGCATCAATGTGGCGGTTGTCTTTACGGTGACCTTCGTTATTGGTGCCATGCTGGGTGCGCTGGGCGGGGCATATATTGCGCCCACCATTTCCGTTAACCCCGGTATTGGTGTGGAAGTCACCGTTCTGGCCTTTGCTGTGGTGGTGATCGGCGGTATGGGATCTATTCCGGGTGCCATGATCGGCGCTTTACTGGTTGGTATTTCACGAGCAGTGGCGGTGCATAAATTTCCCGAGATCGAACTGTTTGTGATCTACGCCATTATGGCCGGTGTTCTGGCGCTCAGGCCAGAAGGTTTGTTTGCACCCGCGAAAGTCAGGAAAATTTGATGCGTTATGTAGACAAGACAGTTGTCGGCTTGACCCTGGCCTTTCTGGTGCTGGTGTTTGCCGACTTCTTCCTGGCGGAATGGATGCGTTTCGTTGGATTGCAAAGCCTGGCACGCGGTGCTGTGGCCCTCGGCCTTCTGGTGCTTTGGCGCTCGGGCCTGGTGTCTTTTGGTCATGCCCTTTATTTTGGAATTGGTGCCTATGCAGCAGCGATGCTGACGCTGGTTGGTTATCATGACGCCTTTTTGCTCGTTTTTGCGGGCACCCTGGTGTCTGGCATCGTTGCCTTTTTGCTGGGCTTTTTGCTGCGCCGCTACCGGGCGATCTTTTTTGCCCTGCTGAACCTGGCGTTTTCGATGATCCTTTATGGTGCCATCGTCAAGACTGAGGAACTGGGCAGCACAGACGGTTTCAGTGTTTTGGCACCGACCTTCCTGGGTTATGCGCCGGAAGGGGAAGCCGTGCAGACAACTCTGTTCCTGTTTACCCTCGTATTCACATATATCATCACCGTTGGCGTACATCTTTATCTGAAAACGACGCTGGGCAGCATGAGCATGGCGGTACGGGAAAACGAAATCCGTGTCGAATATCTTGGCTATTCGGCGGAAAAGGTAATCCATGTCAAATACGTATTCTCAGGCCTGGTGGCCGGATTTGGGGGTGCCGTCATGGCGCTGGCAATCGGTCAGGTCGACCCAGATTCCATGGCTAACTGGAATGTCTCCGGTGAATTTGTCTTTATCACCATTCTCAGTGGCGTCGGTAATGTCGCGGCAACCTATATCGGTGCCCTGGCGTTTGAACTGATCCGGACCTACGCTTTTGAATACGCACCACATATATGGCAACTCATCCTGGGTGGCAGTCTGCTGGCAATAATAATGTTCCTGCCCGGCGGCATCTGGTCGCTGTTTGACCGTTTCCGCAAGTCGGAAGGGACAAGACGATGACTGTTGTATTGGAAGTTCGCGATCTGCAAAAAACCTTTGGTGCTGTTGTCGCTGCCAAGGATATCAATGTCTCCGTCAAGGAGCATGAAATCGTCGGCATCATCGGTGCCAATGGTGCCGGTAAAACCACCTTCGTTAATATGGTCACAGGCTATCTGAAGCCGACATCGGGCCATATCAATTTCGCGGGTAAGAATATTATGGGTTTGCCGCCGCGTGAAATTACAAAACTGGGAATTTCACGATCCTTTCAGGTGCCACAGGTATTTGCCTCCGAGTCTGTGTTTGAAAATCTGTTGATGGCCTATGCCATTGCTGAGGAAACCGGCCTGGGTGTGCTGTCGCCTCTTTACAATGAGGAACGGGCTGCTCGCGTTGACGATCATCTGACGAGTTATCAGATTTCTGAATATCGCAATGCCACCGCGTCTACATTGCCTCAAGGTATCCGCAAACTGCTGGATATCGCCATGGCCGCGGTTAGCAAACCTTCCATCCTGATGCTGGACGAGCCTACATCCGGCATCTCGGTTGAGGAAAAGTTCAACCTGATGGACATCATTATGGAGGCTCTGCGCAAGGAAAAGACGACAATCCTTTTTATCGAACATGACATGGAAATTGTTGAACGTTACGTCAGCCGTGTGCTGGCCTTTTATCAGGGGGAGATCATCTGTGACGCGCCACCAGACGAAGCCCTGATGGATGCAGGTGTGAGAGAATTTGTAATCGGCGAAGAATACCACCGGACCCGGACAGAAGCCTTGAATGGGCAGGGGGACCCCGACAATGCTTGAGGTAAGTAATCTGGACGTCAATATTGGCCCAACACCCATCTTGCGGAACCTGGCTCTGACTGTGCCAGCTGGTACCATGTGCGGTCTGATCGGTCGCAATGGTGCGGGCAAGACCACCTTTTTGCGTGCCATTATGGGGGCGCTGAAAGTTGAGGCGGGGACGGCGATGTTTGGTCACCAGGACCTGCTCAAAATCCAACCGCACAAACGCGCACATATGGGCATCGGATTTATGCCCGAAGACCGGCGTCTGGTTCCGGCCCTGACGTCAGAGGAAAATATTCTGTTGCCGGTCTGGGCCACAGACATGGAAGATTGGCAGGACCGTCTCAGCTGGATTTATGAAATCATGCCTGAAGTCGCTGATTTTCGGAACCGGGGTGCGGTGGAGCTTTCGGGTGGCCAACAAAAGTTTGTCGCCTTCGCCCGAGCCCTGATGGTGGGCACGAAATTATTGTTACTGGATGAGCCGAGCGAGGGTATCGCCCCGGTATTTGCCCAGCGCATGAGCGAGATCATGGCAAAGCTGAAGGATGAGGGCGAATCGGTGCTGGTGGCCGAATCAAACGACAAGCATATCGTAAGCTTGCTTGACCGGACATTCGTGATTGAGCGTGGCAGCATCATTTCCGGTTAAACAGGGAGGCCCTGAAATGGAGGCTCCGTGGCTTGGCAAATCCCTCGAGCGAGTTGAAGACCTGTCGCTGCTGAGAGGGCAGGGGCAGTTTGCCGATGATCTGGCGACCCCGCCAGGCACCTGTCACGCAGCCTTTTTACGCAGCCCCCTGGCCCATGCGAAAATCCGCTCAGTCAATATTCACCAAGCCCTCAGCATGGCAGGTGTCGTCGCAGTGATTACCGGCGCTGATATTCTGGCGCACTCCAAACCATTTATTACCGGCGTCAAGGTCGAAGCACCGCACTATGCCCTGGCGACAGATCGTGTGCGCTATGTAGGTGAGCCGGTGGCTATCGTCATTGCCGCTAATCGCTATCTGGCCGAGGATGCGCTGGATGCCATCGAGGTGGAGTATGCAGCCCTCGAGGCCTTGGTCGACCCGGCGGAGGCAGCCGCTGATACAGCAACGAAACTTCACCCGAGCACAGATGGCAACGTGCTGCACGAACGCTCCTTTCGCTATGGCAATCCAGAAGACGCCTTCACAAAAGCCGCCCATGTGGTGGAAACCTCGGTGCACTATCCCCGTAATTCCTGCACGCCCATGGAATGTTATGTCGTTGTGGCACGTCACAATGCCGGGGAAGACCTGTTTGAGGTCACGGCCAATTTTCAGGGACCCTATACCCTGCACACCATCATGGCCCGCTCACTCAAGGTGCCGGGCAACCGCTTGCGCCTGAAGACACCGCCGGACTCAGGTGGTAGTTTTGGCGTCAAGCAGGGAATATTCCCTTATGTGGTTGCCCTGGGTGTTGCCGCCAGGGTTGCCGGATGCCCCGTCAAATGGGTTGAGGACCGGCTGGAACATCTCAGTGCAGCGACGTCTGCCACAAACCGGCTAACGACCCTCAAGGGGGCCTTTGATGAGAACGGCCGACTGTTGGCCCTGGATTATGATCAGCTGGAGGATTGCGGGGCATATCTGCGGGCACCGGAACCGGCAACGATCTATCGCATGCATGGCAATATGACGGGTGCATATGATATTCAGGACCTGGCCATCCGCAACCGGGTTGTTGTCACCAACAAGACACCGACTGGTCTGATGCGGGGATTTGGCGGGCCGCAGATCTATTTCCCGCTTGAACGTTTGATGGATCTGGCGGCCAAGAAACTGGCTATCGATCCTCTGGAATTGCGTCGACGTAATCTGGTGCCGACGGAGGCCATGCCCTACACCACAGCATCGGGGGCACTGCTCGATTCAGGAGATTACACCAGGTCACTGGATCGCGCTGTTGAAGAAGGCGGACTGTCGGAGTTGATCGCCCGGCGTGACGCCGCCCGTACACAAGGCCGGCTATATGGCATCGGTTATGCAGCTGTAGTAGAACCCTCAATTTCCAACATGGGCTACATTACGACGTTGTTGACGCCCGAACAGCGCGAAAAGGCGGGGCCAAAAAATGGTGCCCTGGCGACCGCAACCGTTAGCTTTGACCCTTCGGGTTCGATCACCGTTAATACCTCGTCGGTGCCCCAGGGGCAGGGCCACCGCACTGTACTGTCCCAGGTTGTGGCCGATGCCCTGGGTGTTCATCCGTCGACCATTGTCGTCTCCAGCGATCACGATACCAACAAGGACCCTTGGTCCATTGCTTCAGGGAATTATGCCAGTCGTTTTGCCGGGGCCGTAACAGGTGCGGCACACAAGGCAGCCATGAAACTGCGTGAAAGACTGACGCGCATTGCCGCGGCTGATCTGAATATCCCCGTGGAGGAAGTTGAATTTGGTGGCGGCAAGGTCTACGCCCGTGGCAATCCAGACAATGCCTTGCCCATTGCCCGCCCCGCCGCAAAGGCCCACTGGTCGCCCTTGTCTGTGCCGGATGAAGCGGGGGTGGGCTTGCGTGAAACTGCCATCTGGACCATGCCGGAACTGACAGAGCCGGACGAGGCGGACCGGATTAATTCTTCCGGCAGCTACGGTTTTATCTTCGACATATGTGGCGTCGAAATTGATCCCGACACCTTCGCCGTGCGCATAGATAAGTATGTCACCATGCATGATGCTGGACGCCTGCTGAACCCCATGTTAGCCGATGGCCAGATCAGGGGCGGATTTTCCAACGCCCTGGGCGCTGCCCTCTATGAGGAGCTGGCCTATGCAGCGGACGGCAGTTTTTTGTCTGGTACCTTTGTTGATTATTTGCCGCCCACCGCAGTCGAAGTGCCTGACCTGGTTATTCTGCATGACCAATCTCCGTCACCCTTCACGCCGCTGGGCTCCAAGGGACTGGGGGAGGGCAATTGCATGTCGACCCCGGTTTGTATTGCCAATGCGGTGGCCGACGCCGTTGACCGTGATATCACAACATTACCCCTGACCCGCTCCCGCCTTGCTGGCCTGGTCATGGCGACGGAAGCAGAGGATGCGAGATCTGTGCCCGTCGCACCCGCACCTCCGCCGGGAGAAGGTCATGCGCTGCGCGGTGAGGGAAGCACAATGGTGCCAGCATCGCCTGCTGACGTCTGGGCCGTTATCCTGGATGAGGAAAAACTGGCCTCGGTTATTCCGGGCTGCCACGAACTTCAAAACCTGGGTGACAATGCCTACCGGGCTGATGTGACGCTGGGCATCGGTCCTGTCAAAGGCCGCTTCCGGGCAGAAGTTGTGCTGCTGGACCTCGATGAGCCGCGCTCCCTGCGCCTGGTCGGCGGTGCCTCGGGCCCGCTTGGCATATCCCAGGGGGAAGGCCATGTGACTCTTGTGGAAACACCGGAGGGTACCCGCGTTGATTATCATTATGCCGTGCGCATATCGGGCAAGGTTGCGGCCGTCGGCAGTCGCCTGATCGATGGCGCTGCCCGGACCCTGATTAACAGCTTTTTCAAACACCTGGTTAGCCAGACAACGAACCAGGCGACAGGCCAGACTGAAACGGCACCAGCGCAAGGTCTGTTTGCCCGTATCCTCGCCTTTTTCGGGATCACCTCATGAAACCGGCAGCCTTTGATTATGTCAGACCGGACAGCGTCGATGAGGCGCTTGAGGTTCTGGCGGCCAGTGGCGATGAGGCCCGCGTTCTCGCCGGTGGCCAGTCCCTGACAGCCATGCTCAATATGCGCCTGGCGAACCCCTCAGTGCTGATCGATATCGCCCGCATTCAGGACCTGAAAAACATATCGCTTGTCGATGGCATGATCGAAGTCGGCGCCGCTGTAACGCAGGCAGCTCTGCTCGCCTGGCCTGATCTAGTAAAACACCAGCCCCTGCTGGCACAAATCCTGCCCAACGTTGGTCACTACCAAACCCGCCAGCGCGGTACGGTTTGCGGATCACTTGCCCACGCGGAACCCAGTGCTGAACTGCCCCTGGCCCTGGCGACCCTGCAGGGGGAGGTGGTGGTTCAGGGCAAGCGGGGGCGACGTGTCCTGTCGGCGGCTGACTTTCAGACCGGTATGATGACAACAGATGTCGCCGCCGATGAAATGATTACGGCTTGCCGATTTCCGGTTGCGGATGCACAAAGCAGGTCTTTATTCCATGAAGTCAGCCAGCGCCATGGTGATTTTGCCCTCGTCGCCCTGGCAGCAGTGAGCACAGCGCAAGGTGTGCGCCTTGGTGTTGGTGGTGTCGCTGAAATCCCCCGGATTGTTGATCTGCCATTGTTGCAGGGTGAGGCCGTGGAGGCGACCCTGAATGACCTGGCGTGGGAATTGGACGGTGTCGACGACCCTCATGCCAGCGCCCGCTACCGGCGGGAACTGGTGCGGCGGATCGGAAAAAAGATTATCAATGAGGTTTCCCATGCAACGTCTTGATGCAGGTTTGCGCCATCGTGTGCGATTTCTCCTGAATGGTCGCGCGGTTGAAGGTGATGCCGAACCCCGCATGCTGGCCAGTGATTTCCTGCGCCAGGTTCTGGGCGCCACGGGCACCCATGTGGGATGTGAGCATGGTGTTTGCGGCGCTTGTACCATCCGCATCGATGGCAAGGCACAGAGAACCTGTCTGACATTTGCTGTTCAACTGGACGACTGTCGGCTGGAAACCATTGAGGGCCTGACCGATGACAAGGGGGACCTGAATGATCTTCAGACCGCCTTTCGCCGTCTGCACGCCTTGCAATGCGGCTTTTGCACGCCGGGCATCCTGATGTCGCTGGATCAGCTTCTGGAGGAAGAACCTGAAGCTGACGAGGTCCGTATCCGCGATGTGCTGTCGGGCCATATCTGCCGCTGTACCGGATACCAGGGCATGGTTGATGCAACACTTGAGGTTATGGCGGCACGACGCAATGCGGCCGGGGGAGAAGAGTAAAAGATGTTTGATCTGGGCCGCACTTTGCTCGCCAGTGTAAAACGCATGCCAGGGGCCATTGCCCTGTCTGATGGTGATCGTACCTGGTCCTATGCCACCTGGCAGGATGAAATCCTGTGCGCTGTTGCCGGGCTGGATGAACTGGGACTAGTGCCGGGGCAACATGTGGTCACTGTCCTGCAAAACAGTGCCGAAGCGGCTACCCTGCATATGGCCTGTCAGCTTGCTGGCCTGATTATTACGCCGCTCAACTGGCGCGCCAGTGCGGACGAGCTGGATTATGTGTTGGCGGATTCAGAGGCACGCGCTGTGGTCTTTCAGGCCGAAACAGCGGCCATTGTGACAGGTGCGGCAACGGCTGCGGGGCTTCTGCGTATTGGTACCGACACCGCCGACGGAGCGACATCAACCTGGCAGGAATTGCTCGCCGGCGAAGGAGTTACACCGGTATCGAGGGCCTCAACGCGAGACAAGTCCGTGATGCTCTATACATCGGGCACAACAGGTCGGGGCAAGGGTGTGCCGCGCCGTCATGACGCCGAACGTGCCGCTGCACTTGCCCACGTTGCCCAAAACCAGTATGCCCGCGGCGAAGTGACGCTTGGCGTCATGCCGCTTTATCACACCATGGGTGTGCGTTCGCTGCTGGCCTCTGTCATGATCAATGGCCATTTCGTATGCCAACGACGATTTGATGCGGCCCATGCCCTGTCATTGATTGAAAGTCACAGCATCACCAACCTCTATCTGGTGCCAACGCTTTACCACGACTTGCTGTCGCACGAGGCCTTTGCCAACAGCAATGTGACGACGGTTCGCAAGCTTGGTTTTGCCGGGCAGGCTATGACGGATGGCTTGCTGAAAAAACTGCAGACTGCTTTCAATCTCGATCTTTTTGTCAACCACTACGGTTCGTCGGAAATTTATACCTTCACTATTGAACCCGACGCACCGGCCAAACCAGGCTCGGCGGGCAAGGCCGGGTTGAACCAGGAAATCCGTGTGATCAAACTGGATTCAATCGACGCAGACGATCTCGTCGAGGGAGATGATGAGGGCCAGATCATTGCTGCCCTGGATGGCGACGAGGCTTTTGAAGGCTACTGGAAGCGCCCCGAAGCCGATGCCAAATCCCTGCATGACGGCTGGTATTTCACCGGCGATGTGGGCTATCAGGATAATGATGGCGACTTGTTTGTTACGGGTCGGGTGGATGACATGATTATCTCCGGCGGCGAAAATATATTGCCAGCCGAAATCGAAAGTGTTTTGTCCCTGCATCCGGCGGTGGGCGAAGTTGCCGTGGTTGGCCTGGCTGATCCGCGCTGGGGCCAGACCGTGACAGCCTTCATTGCCCGCAGCGGCGAAGTGAACGACGAGCAACTGGATGCCTGGTGCCTGCAATCCAACCTGGCAAGCTTCAAACGACCGCGGGCCTATGTCTTTGTCCGTGAAATCCCCAAATCACCCGTTGGCAAAATCCTGCGCAGGATGCTTGTCAGCGGCGACTATTTACCTGAACAATAATTCCGGAGACACCTGAACATGCCTGCATCGCTGGAGAGCAAAAGAGCACAAATACTTGAAAATCTTGATGGTTTTCGCGTTGAAATCGATCCTGACCGGGAACGGGCGGATATCATTCTTGACCGTGCGCCCCTGAACGTCATCGAAATTCCGCAACGTGACCAGTTGCGTGCAGTATTTGAAGAACTGGACCTGGATGACCGTGTTCGTGTAATCGTTGTACGGGCGATTGGAAAACATTTTTCCTCAGGCGGCAATATCGCCGGTTTCCTCGAAGCCTCCCCCGAACATGTTTCCAGGCTGGCTGATAATATCGCCGCTCCCGCCCGCTGCCACAAACCGGTGATCGCCCAGAACAGGGGTTATACCTTTGGGGTTGGCTTTGAGCTGTCACTGGCCTGTGACTTCCGGGTCTGCTCCGAGACAACGCAATATGCCTTGCCGGAACAGCGTATTGGGCAGATACCGGGATCGGGCGGTTCCATTCGCCTGTTGCACATGATCGGCATGCAGCGCACCAAGGACATGACCTTCCGCTCCCGTCGCATATCGGGAGCCGAGGCAAAGGAGTGGGGGATTGTTCTGGAATGTGTGGCCGACGACAAGCTGGAAAAGACCGTGGATGCCCTGGTCGATGAGTTGCGCGAATTCTCGCCACTCGCCCAGCGCACCATTAAAGGTGTGCTCAACGCCGCCCAAAACACCACCGTCGAAGCCGGTATTGAAATCGAAGGCAACGCCTATGGACGGCTGCGTAATTCAGAAGATTTCAAGGAAGGCGTCGCTGCCTTCCACGGCAAACGCAAGGCTGTTTTCAGGGGGTTGTAAGAACACCAGTTGCTAGCCGAGCTACAGTTGTCAGACCAATGCGAACTCGTCTCAGTTTGGCACTCAAGTGTCTCCGTTATGCCGCACAAAGCTGGCGCCACTCAGCGATTGCGGCATCACGTTGAATCCTGAATTCAGTTCGTGAGATTAAATGACGTTCGTGGTTGAAGTAGTTATGGATGGAAGATTGAACCGATGAAAACTTTTGTAGTGTTTGCCGAAGCCTGAACTTCAACACTACCTGTTTTCGTCGTCGAAACCGCAGATGTGAGTATTCAGCCCGGTTGTTCTTCCAGCGACCCGTCACCTGTCTGCGACTACTTCCGATTACATCCATAAGGACGCAGCTTCATCTCAGCAAGTCACGTTCGTCTGACGTAGTTAGGCATCTCCATATGCGGCTGACTTTGGTCGGCCCCTTTTAGCGGTGCAGTGTAAATATTAGTGCATGACCGGTTTGAGGTCCATCGTGAGAGCATTGTAAGAGGAATGATTTTCCTGATCATTTCCTCCAAATATAGCTCCCGCGCGTAGCTACTATATTTCAAACCATTGCTTGCTGGGTTATTATTCTCAGGGACGCACGATGCGTTAATCAGGGAATTCAAACTCCGGGGATAAATGAAAACAAAAATTTCTGAAATGAGTTCATCTGAATTGCAAGACGCAACGGCGTTTTGGCTTGCTGCCTTTGAAGATGCGCTCGACCGTACCGACACCATTTCAGCTGCAGATCTGTTTTTGAAAGATAGTCATTGGCGAGATGTGTTGGCTTTCACTTGGCATCTGCAAACGATGAGTGGCATTTCCGACATTGAAGCTACTCTGAAACAGACACTGCATTCCGTCCGCCCATCCGGTTTTCAAGTAGCCCCAGAGCGGACAGCGCCGCGCCAAGTGTTTCGCGCGGGTATAGAATCCATTGAAGCGATTTTCGAATTCAATACGTTGATGGGTCGTGGAAGTGGAGTATTACGTCTTATTCCAGATTCGGACGCAGGTGGGGCCATGCGTGCGTGGACATTTCTTACTTCCCTGGAAGAACTTGGCGGTCACGAGGAACGGCTTAGTGAAAGTCGGGCTGGTGGTGATGCTTTTAAACGTGAGTGGGGAGGAGACAATTGGCAAGATCTACGCAACAAGGCTTGCGCCTACGATGACCACGAACCGGCTGTGCTGGTTGTCGGTGGGGGTCAAGCCGGACTCGGGATCACAGCACGCCTGACACACCTCGGCGTCGATACCCTGATTATCGATAGCCATGAACGCATCGGCGACAACTGGCGAGAACGCTATCACTCGCTAGTGCTGCACAACGAAGTTTTTGTCAATCACATGCCCTATATGCCGTTTCCGAAAACCTGGCCTGTCTACATCCCGAAGGATTTGCTGGCAACCTGGTTTGAGGCCTATGTGGCTGTGCTGGAACTCAATTACTGGTCCGCAACAACGCTTGAAAGCGGATATTACGATGAATATACGGGGGTATGGCATATTACACTGTGCCAAAATGACGGTTCAATACGCGTTGTTCGACCGCGCCATGTGGTAATGGCCACCGGCGTCAGTGCTATCCCTGCATGGCCGGACGACCTCCATGGTCTGAAGGACTTCTCGGGTGAGGTTATACATTCCGGATCCTACGAGGATGGCAATGCATGGTCTGGCAAGAAGGCGTTGGTTCTGGGCACCGGTAACAGCGGCCATGACGTCGCCCATGACTTATGCGCCAGTGGTGCTGATGTAACGATGATCCAACGATCTTCGACCCATATTGTCGGACTGGCCGAGGCCCAGAAACCTTACGCCCTTTATTCCGAAGGACCGCCGATTGAAGACTGCGACCTTTTGGCGGTATCGCTTCCATTCCCTGTTCTGCGCCAAGGCTATCAGCTGATGACCAAAGCAGCCGCGGAGGTGGACAAGGAAATCCTCGACGGTCTTGGAGCACGCGGTTTCAGGCTTAACGCTGGTGTCGATGATTGTGGCTTCCAGATGAGCTACCTCCAGCGTGGTGGAGGCTATTATTTTAACGTTGGTGCATCAGACCTGATCGTTGAGGGTAAAATCGGGTTGCTGCAATATTCTGAAATTAATAACTTCACTCCGGATGGTGTGAAGCTGGACAATGGCGATACACTTAGCGCTGATCTATTGGTCCTGGCCACCGGCTTCAAAAACATGCAAGAGACAACTCGGTCACTACTGGGCGACGCAATCGCCGACAGGATCGGTCCTGTTTGGGGCTTCGATGCGGGCGGAGAACTTCGCAACATGTGGAAACGTACTGCACAACCGGGGCTCTGGTTCGCTGCTGGCAGCCTGGCCCAATGCCGCATTTATTCGCGCTATCTCGCACTACAGATCAAGGCCTGCGAAGTGGGTTTGATAACAGCGAAAAGGGATTAAAGCAGCCATTCCAATTCTCTGCATTCTTAAAATATTGCAGATGGAATGACGGTAGCGATGCCAGACTACGTTTCTGGCATCGTGAGGTGCCTGAAGATGATATTAAAGAAAACAGTCGTATCTCTGTAGCGAAATATTCCAACGCGACGTGAATATTCCGGTTGTGGAGATCATGGCGTTCGACAGGTTTTCAGTGCGTGTGTGACCGAACATAACTAGTCAGTCCTGTGCAACATTCCGATTTCTGTCCCAATCGAAAAATTAACGAGAAAATAAGGCAATAAGGGGAGCATTTGTGTCTTTATGCTATTTCGACATACGTTCGTATGGCCCAATTTTTTGTCACTGATTTCAGCGCAATCCTTGCCAATTCAGACGTCATACACGAACTGGAGGTCATGTAATATGCTGATCATTTCGCCGGGTGACATGTAAATGGTTCGAAATGGGCGTGCCGCAGTTACCGGGATATTTCAATTCACTACCACGGCACACCCACTATATTGACGAAGACGACCAAATTCGGGCGACCTCGCTGACAGCCATATGACGACTGACCTAGTAGGCTCCATCGGGTTCGCCGACATTCCCACCCCCGCCATTGATCCGCCTCCGCCGACGGCTTCTCCGACGCTCCCGGCGATTAACGGGTCCCGGTCCCCTCCAAGATTACGCCAACGTAGTTAGTGCACGTCATCTTGGTTCTTGCGGTCCCATAGACATTACGTCTGAGATTCTCCGAAACTCCCCCAGGATTTCACTGTGATTTTGCTCGAGATACCGAGTAATCTCTTCGTTGCGAATAAGGGAATCCAGGTAGCCACGCGCCAGAACCAGATTCAAGTGATCTGTTCCATAACTATCCTCAATCTGCTTGACCTCACGTTGAAGGCCAGCCATTTCTGTCTCCATAAGAGCAATTTTCTCAGCAGAAATACCTGCCACAGCCTTCGGTTTTCCGGTATCGACAAGTTGATCCTGGGGAGTAGCAGCCAGGATCGCCTTCGAGTAATTGACCGAATAGTTATCCATGGCAATCATCAATTCGACCACTTCGATTTGCCGCAGGGGTTTCATCTTGCGTAGCGATTCGAACGAGTTCATTGGGCAGTGCTTGTCCTTGAGCAACTCAGCTGCCTCGGGGCATATCCCTTCAAGAAGCCGACGCTTTTGGCGAATACTGGAAATATTGATATCAAGGGCCTTCGCAATACGTTTTTCTGGAACGCCATCCTTGATAGCCTTTAATATCATTTTATGTTCCTGAATGGTGGCTAATCTGTTTACGCGCTTGTTGTACGTAAAAGCCTCATCATCAGTTGCAACAAGACAGGTGACTTCGTTCACTTCAAGGTCTCTTAAAATCTGAATACGAAGGTGTCCGTCCAGTAAAAGAAATTTGCCTTTGCCACTTGCTGGCCGTGAGATGACGGGTGGCTCGATGATTCCAATTGCCAGGATTGAAGCGGTTATTTGCTGGTATTTCCGTGTCTTTTGGACGCTTTTCGGGAGTTGCTTCACAGGAAGGATGTCTTCCAGCTTCAGAAAAATACTTTTGCGCTTGAACGCCATTTTAACGTGCTCGCGCATAGCTACTGTATTTCCCTCGCTGCGACTAAATCAGCAAGCGGGCGAGGCATGGTTGATAAATTTTCCGCACGCAGTAAGGTAACAAAATTTGTGTCTGAGGCGAGTGTTCGCATGGCTTCCACCACGAACAATAATCGGCTTTGGGTTATTTCGGCTTTTTTGATCATTAACTTTTGCCGACTGACTTCCTTTTCATAGGCACGAACTAGGGTCTCTGATGAAATTCGTTGGCGACGTTGTCCGGTTGGTCCGGTTGGTCCGCTCCGGAGCAATTTTCCGCGCCTCCGTCTTTGCTCTACCAGCCGTTTTGCCAGAAACAGCTTCTTCCCGCGAAGATGCCCTTCTTGATAGGCATGGGCCAGAGCCTCTTGAACCCCCTCTTCATCTGCTTCAGCAATTTCGATTGCTACGTTGACGGGCAGGTTTCCTGTTTCAACTGCCTGTAATAATCGCTCTTCCCCATCATCAAGTAGATGGCCAATAGAACGAACGTAGGCATACGAAAGCCCAGTCTTCACTGCGATTTCTTTATCTGAGTATCCGCGTCTCTTTAGTTCGCCAATATCATGCAGTAATTCAAGTGGTTGATGGCGTCGCCGTGCAAGGTTCTCGACGAGACTCATTATCAGGCTGTCTTCGATTGAGACATCAACGACAATCGCGGGAATTTCCATTTCACCAAGGGCCGAAAATGCTTCTAACCTGCCTTGGCCGCACACCAGATCGTAGGCTGGGTCTTCCTTTTCTAGATTGGAACGACGGACGGTAATAGGTTTCTTGAGCCCGACTTTGGATATGCTTTCCACTATCTGTCTAAATACTTTTTTGTTGCGGATGCGCGGGTTCCTGACTGCGATGAGATTTACCGGTATCATGCTCACGCTGATGGTTTCTGAGGATTTGGTCATATTGCGATCTCCGAAATTCTCGCACGCTCCGCCATTGCGAAAAAATAGTCGAGCGTATTGAAACGGAAGGCATCAAGTATGAGACCGTTTTCTTCCGCCAGTCTTAGGTGGTTGCTTGTCATGTCGAACATCGGCAAAAGGTAGTAATCCAAAGGAGTTTCGTTGGAACTATCCATACGAATTGCAATTGTTATATCGGGTGTTAAACCGGTATCGAGACGAATTTTCCAACGAAATGATCCGGCGGGTGTTTGTTGGCATCGGGCGATCGCTATTGATGCAGTGATTTCCCCATTTATGTCCAGGAGGTCGTTAACCGGATTTCGAGAAATTTTGCCTCCAAGATTCTCGATAGACGAAATCGTGTCAGATACGATTACATCGTATAGCTGACGCAGGTGTCGATTGATTTCGATATAGCGGTAGTCGCGATCAGGTTTGAAGCCAACAAGCTGATAGGCGCGGATGAGACTGCCAAATCGCCGATGGTAAGAGCCGCTGGAGGGCATCCCTTCAGCTTCATCGATTACCAGTCCGGAAAGATGACCATGCTGTTGGTACAAGCCTTTGAGGCGTTCAATCATCTCGGCCTCCGAATACCTGCGATTGCGTTCTCGTATGATTCCCTGGACGGTGTAGAACACATGTGCTTCAACAATGGCCTCGAAGGCACCATCAGATCGTATCCACGTTTCCGGACTGTTTTCGACACGAGTTTTCTTCAATTTGTAGGAGCGACGATTATAGACGTTGTTGCCAATGTATTTTTCGCTGGTCAAAACCTGATGAACGGTTCCACGAGTCCATTTACGCCTTAGTTCCGATAGTTTCCCTTGTTCATTTAAGGATGCAGCGATTTCACTTTCGAACATCCCTTGATCGACAAATTGGCGATATATCCAACGAACAGTTTCGACTTCGTCGTCAGGCCCTGGAACGAGAATGACCCGATCCGTTTGAAGGCTCTTGTGCTCGCCAAATCGAAGTACACCTTGAGGATGACCATTTTGATCGACGCGCATTCGGCGCAAGCCGTAACCTGCCATTCCGCCCTGCCGGAATCCGAGTTCAATAAGGCGGCACTGGCCGGCAAAAACTTTCGAAGAAAGTTCCCGGCTGTATTCACCTGCCATCGCGCGCTTGACGCCTTTGACGATCGTTGAGACAGGACTGCCATCGTTTTCAAACTGTTCGGCACAGAAGTGAAGGGAAATGTTATTTCGACGACATACGTGTTCGTAATAGGCGCTTTCATCTGCATCCTGAAACCGCCCCCAACGGCTGATGTCATAAACGAGTATAACTTCGAAGCTGGCGTTTCCTTCTTCGACATCGGTGATCAGGCTTTGAAGTCCAGCCCGACCCTCTATTTTTAAGCCACTCTTACCTGAGTCTGAATATGTGCTAACGATCTCCATTTGATGCTGGGTCGCGTAGGCACGTATCGCGTCCGACTGGTTCTCGGTGGAATATTTCTGATGCTCAGTAGACATGCGTACGTATTCAGCAGCACGAATCGTGGTGACTTTTGTGTTGTCTACGACCTCTCGGGTTTCGCTTGTTGGTTCTTCCAAATTACTATCCAGATGTTCGTGCTCATACGCATACCAATACCGATTGTTGGTTCACCTGATGAATTTCAAGGGTGCCACTAACCGGCTGGTGATCTTCTTGATGCGTCTGAACCTAGAGCATGGAGATCAAGAATGTCTTTTCGTAAAAAGGGCCGAAATTTTCGGCCCAAATCAGGAATTTCTTTTCAGAATTCTTCTGATAGTAAGACGGCCATAGCTGAAACACTTATGAAAGAGTTTGGTAGCAGCGGCGGGGCAATTAAAGCCGTGATGGCATACACAGGCGCAGGTGAACGCACAGTCAAGAATTGGTTTGCGGCGAAGAATAGCCCGAATGGAGAAAACCTGATTAAGCTGATGCGTCACTCGGATGAAATCCTGGAGATCATTTTGTTGCTGTCTGGTCGAGAAGATATTCTGGTAACAAAAAAACTTGCGGACGCTCGAAAGAAGTTGGTTGAAATGTTGGAAATTGTCGATCAACTGCTTCCTTACGACTAGTCAGAAAAACTGGGAATCAATTGAACGGTTTTTGGACGCGTGAACGTTTGCCACACTGTTGGTCTGTGGTGCATTTTTAGTTATGGCCGAATTGTCTGAAGCCATTGTTCTTTCAGCCAAAGGTCTCGCAAAACTTAGGCTTGCCCGGACTTGCGGAACACGGCAATCAGGACCTGACATGCAGCTTCGGAACTGAATAGTTCCCTGCTAGTCCGAAAATTTTCCCTGATCACTTAAGTTATTTCCCTGTTTCCATTTTTAGGGAAAAAGGTCTGTCAGCCTTGGAAACCATGACAATACGACGTCGTGACTACCAATAATGGGCCAAAATGTAGATTTTTCCCTGTATTTTCCCTGTTAATCAGGGAAAACGCGGAGACGAGTTCGCCTCAGACTGCGTCCACCACCACTCCCCTTGAGGCAAACCCGCCGCCAGACCACTATTGCCGCCAAACCCCGCAGTACCGGGGCCTTTGGCCGTATCTACCCTGAACGGAGACTAGCGAACAGAGACCAGTATGCCCGAATTGGCGAAAAGTCTCTGGTGCCTGCATCCGACCGCCAGACCATGGGTATATAGGGGAAGTTAGCGAAGATTATCGATCAGAATATCTTGGGATTTCCAGTCGCCAGGAAATGGAGACTGACGGCTGCCGCCAAGGCAATCAAGGACCTCCGCCGGGCAACACGCAAGCAATATTCAGCGGAAGAAAAGATCCGCATTGTGCTGGACGGATTACGTGGCGAAGCTTCGTCATTATTCCTTTAGGTCTGCTTCGCTTGATCGCCATACTTGATCCTCCAGCAACTAATTTGAAGATGGATCACTTTTTCCGGAGATGAGCAATTTAGTCATCTGCTTCCCAGGCCACCACTTTGGCTGCAATTACATCAACCGTTCTGGTGATATGCATCTCGATCAGGTGGCATGCTTTGTCAGCGTCACGTGCGAGAGCGGCTTTGGTGATGGCTTCGTGTTCAGCGTGAACATCTCTTACAGAACTGGTGTCCACCAAGGCAATACGAAGATAGCGGCTGGATTGATGGTGGAGAATATCACGAAAACGCAGCAGCCAGTCGTTGTCACAGGCCGATATCAAGGCGTTGTGAAATGCCTGGTTACGGGCGTCCCAGTCTGGAGCGACTTTTTCGGCTGTTTGCGCCAGGGCTTCCTCAATCCTGGACAGGCGGTAAAAGGCGGCGACAACGCAAGCCTCCCATTCCTCGTCTCCCTGCTCAATGGACTCACGCAGAGCCCTGGATTCCAGAAGTTTGCGCATCTCTGCAATCTGGCGAAAGTCACGGACGGAAAGTGGTGCCACCCGGAAGCCGCGCTGGCCCTCAGTCGTCACCAGGGTGTCGGATACAAGACGCGACAGGGCTTCTCGCATTGTACTCGAGCTAACGTTGTAGGCGCTACGCAATTGTTCGACCTTCAGCTTGCTGGCAGGTGGGTACTTGCCAGCAAGAATTTCTTCTCGAAGTTCCGCGTAAACCGATTCAATCATGGTTTTGGCGGTGGTTGTGCCCGAGGCGTTGTCACTCATGGTCTATCAATTCCTGAAATACATGATCTCGCTAATTCTGGCTCGGCAATGTAGCAGAACTGTCTTGAGTCACCATACACCTCCCCATATAGCAAACCAGTTGTAAAATAGCGATAAAAATAAAAAATATCGATATTTTGTTGACGAGCCGAAGGAGGTTGTTTATACGACCCTGTGCAAACTATTGGCGCCGGTACCAGCCAGACCGCTGGATATCAGGCAGCAAACATATCAGGCAGCAAACATATCAGGCAGCAAACAAGGAGACAGGTCATGTCGAATACGACAATTGCCCAGGAGAACCAGGAAATGGGATCATCTGAGGATATCAAGCAGGTTCTTAACTTCATTGACGGGGAATATGTCGTTGGCGGCGGCAAGATGTTTGCCAATATCAATCCGGCGACAGGCGAGCAGTCTTCAATGGTTTCCGAAGCCGGCAAGGAAGATGTTGATCGCGCCGTCAAGTCGGCCCGGGCTGCCCTCAAAGGTCCCTGGGGCAAGTTGACTGTCGCCGAACGTTGTGAGCTTCTCTACAAGGTTGCTGACGGGATCAATGCCCGGTTTGATGAATTTCTGGCTGCTGAAATTGCCGATACAGGCAAACCAAAGTCCCTTGCAAGTCATATCGATATCCCTCGTGGTGCGGCGAATTTCAAGGTATTCGCTGACATGATCAAAAATGTGCCGACGGAAAGCTTTTTTCTCGAAACCCCGGATGGGGAAGGCGCTGTTAATTATGGTGTCCGGACGGAAAAAGGCATTGTTGCTGTCATCAGTCCATGGAACCTGCCATTGCTGTTGATGACATGGAAAGTCGGTCCGGCGCTGGCATGCGGCAATACTGTCGTCGTCAAACCCTCGGAAGAAACACCTTCAACAACCGCCTTATTGGGCGAGGTCATGAATGACGTCGGCGTCCCGCCGGGTGTCTTTAACGTCATCCATGGTTTCGGCCCTGGCTCGGCCGGTGAATTTTTGACAGAACATCCCGGCGTTGATGCCATCACCTTTACCGGCGAGACCGGCACAGGTGAGGCGATCATGCAAAAGGCCTCGGTCGGCATGCGGGATATTTCTCTGGAACTGGGGGGCAAGAATCCCGCTCTGGTCTTTGCCGATTGTGACATGGACAAAGCCATTGAGGGCACGCTGCGCTCGGCCTTTGCCAATTGTGGTCAGGTCTGTCTCGGGACTGAACGTGTCTATGTTGAACGACCGATCTTTGACGAATTTGTAGCCCGCCTGAAAGAAGGTGCGGAAAACCTGGTCGCCGGTGCCCCCTATGATGCGGACACCAATCTTGGGCCCCTGGTCAGTGAAGAACATAAAGAAAAGGTTCTTGGCTATTTCAAATTGGCCGTCGAAGAAGGCGCAACAGTTGTCACCGGTGGCGGGGTGCCTGAACTGGGTGATGCACTGAATGGCGGGTCATGGGTCCAACCCACGATCTGGACAGGCCTGTCTGAAGACAGCCGCGTTGTGAACGAGGAAATATTCGGTCCGTGCTGCCACATCCAGCCTTTTGACACCGAAGATCAGGCGATTGAGTGGGCCAACGATACTGAATATGGATTGGCCTGTTCCATATGGACCGAAAACAGCTCGCGGAGTCACCGCGTTGCACGCCAGATTGAGGCGGGCCTGATCTGGGTCAACAGTTGGTTTTTGCGTGATTTGCGCACCGCCTTTGGCGGGGCCAAACAATCCGGCATTGGTCGGGAAGGCGGGATCCATTCTCTGGAATTCTACACCGAATTGAAAAACGTCTGCGTCAAACTCTAGAAAGCAAAACCCATGGCATCTGATCAAAACAACATCGAAAAGGCAGCAGACCTTCTGTTTGAAGCCCACAATACAGGCAAACCTTGCAGTCCGATCCGGGACTTGCTGGCCGAAGGCGACGTTGATGCCGCCTATGCTGTCCAGGCGATCAACACGAAACGGTTTCTTGATGCCGGTCGTCGCCTGGTCGGCCGCAAGATCGGTCTGACCTCCAGGGCGGTGCAAACCCAACTCGGCGTCGATCAGCCGGATTATGGCATGCTGTACGCTGATATGGATGTTGCGGAAGGTGAGGAAGTCGATGTCAGTCGCGTCCTTCAGCCCAAAGTTGAGGCCGAAATCGCTTTTATCATGGGTGATGATTTGGATGACGAGCGTCTGACAACGGCGGATATTCTGTCTTCCATTGACTATGCCGTTGCAGCCATTGAGATCGTTGGCAGCCGTGTTGCGGACTGGGACATCCGGATTCAGGACACCGTTGCCGACAATGCCTCTTCAGGATTGTTTGTACTGGGACACGAACCAAAGATTTTGGGCGAGTTTGATCCGCGACTTTGCGGCATGGTCATGGAATGCCGCGGCGAACCTGTTTCCGTTGGTGCTGGTGCGGCCTGTCTTGGCAGTCCTGTAAGTGGCACCCTGTGGTTGGCACGGGTCATGGCTGGCGTCGGCCAGCCCTTGCGGAAAGGCGATATCGTTCTCTCAGGCGCCCTTGGCCCTATGGCACCCGTGGTGCCGGGGGACGTGGTGGAAGCCCGTATCGAAGGCCTGGGATCCGTTCGCGCCAACTTTGCGGCGGCGTAACAAATCATGAAAACCAAAGCAGCGATTATTGGTTCAGGCAATATCGGTACTGACCTGATGATCAAGATCATCCGGACGTCGTTAAATCTTGAAATGGTGGCCATGGTCGGGATCGACCCGGCCTCTGACGGTTTGTCCCGTGCTGAACGTATGAATGTGGCTACGACCGCGCAAGGTGTGGACGGCCTGAAGGCCATGGACGTCTATAAGGACATCAAGATCGTTTTTGACGCCACGTCGGCAGGCGCACACAAACACCACAATGAGGTGCTGCGGGCTGACGGCAAGCAGGTCATCGATCTGACGCCAGCGGCCATCGGCCCCTATGTCGTGCCCCCGGTCAACCTTGATGAACATCTTGATCAGGGCAACATGAACATGGTGACCTGCGGTGGCCAGGCGACTATTCCTATGGTTCATGCTGTTCGCCGCGCCACAGACCGTGTTGTCTATGGCGAAATTGTTGCCTCAATTTCTTCCAAATCAGCTGGTCCTGGAACGCGCGCCAATATTGATGAATTCACCGAGACCACCCGGGCCGCCATCGAAAGCGTTGGCGGAGCCGAACGGGGCAAAGCCATCATTATTCTCAATCCGGCAGAGCCCCCGATGATCATGCGGGATACGGTCTTTACCCTGAGCCAGGGTGGCGACCAGGATGCCATCAGGGCTTCGATTGAGCAGATGGTCGAATCTGTCCAGGCCTATGTTCCGGGATACCGCCTTAAGCAGGAAGTTCAGTTTGAGGTTGTCGGGGACAACAATCCGGTCAACATTCCGGATATCGGCCCGACGGCCGGTCTGAAAACCAGTATCTACCTCGAAGTTGAAGGGGCAGCGCACTATTTGCCTGCCTACGCCGGAAATCTCGATATCATGACCTCCGCTGCGCTCAAGACTGCCGAACGCTGGGTCGAGACCAAGCTTGCAAGCAAGGCGACCTGAAATGAGTAATCCAATCAAGGACAAGATCTATATACAAGATGTCACTCTCAGGGATGGCATGCACGCTGTCCGTCACCAGTTCGGTCTCGAAACCGTACAGACGATTGCCAAAGCTCTTGATGCCGCCAATGTGGATGCCATTGAAATTTGCCATGGCGATGGCCTGACGGGAACTTCTTTTAACTACGGTTTTGGCCAGCATTCCGACAATGACTGGATTGCCGCTGTCGCCGATGTTGTTGAAAAAGCGCGGGTGACGATTTTACTGATTCCCGGCATTGGCACGATTGGTGATCTTAAGGACGCCTATACTGCCGGTGCGCGCAGTGTTCGCGTTGCAACGCACTGCACAGAAGCAGATGTCTCCCGACAACATATAAAGGCCGCGCGCGATCTCGGCATGGATACCATCGGCTTTCTGATGATGGCACACATGATTTCAACCGAAGAACTGGTTGAGCAGGCTTTGCTGATGGAATCCTACGGGGCCGAATGTGTGTATGTGACAGATTCTGCCGGCGCCCTGCTGGAAGACGATATCAATGATCGAATTTCTGCCTTTCGCAAGGCGCTTAAGCCGGATACGGAAATTGGTGTGCATTGCCACCACAATCTTGGTCTGGGTGTGTCAAATTCCATCGCTGCCATCAAGCACGGTGCGACGCGCGTAGATGCCTCGCTGGCCGGAAACGGTGCCGGGGCAGGGAATACACCGCTGGAAGTTCTGGTTGCCGTCATGAACCGGATGGGAATTGAGTCCGGTTGTGACCTGTACCAGTTGACGGATGCTGCCGATGATCTGGTACGGCCCCTGCAGGACCGACCGGTCCGCGTCGACCGCGAAAGCCTTAGCCTCGGATATGCCGGTGTCTATTCAAGTTTCCTGCGCCATGCTGAAAATTGCGCTGAAACCTATGGTGTCGATACCCGTGAAATTCTCGTTGAACTGGGTAGACGCCGAATGGTGGGTGGCCAGGAAGACATGATTGTCGATGTCGCCCTCGACATGCTCAAGCAGAAAAAAGAACAAGGAACCGCAACATGAGTGATCTCGCGAATGCCGCACAAATCGTTGACGAAGCCGCCCGCACCGCCAACGCCATTCCACAATTTACCGGCGACCAGGCGCTGGGACTGGATGATGCCTATGCCGTTCAGGCCCTGTCACTCGCCCGTCGCTATGCCCGCGGCGAACGAAGGGTAGGTTTCAAGATGGGCCTGACCAGTCGCGCGAAGATGCTTCAGGTCGGTGTGGATGAGGTCATCTGGGGTCGGTTGACCAATGCAATGCGTGTTGAGGAAGGCGGCGAAGTTGCCATGGAAAGTTACGTGCATCCCAGGGCCGAGCCGGAAATTGCCTTCCTTTTGGCTGAGCCTTTGTCAGGCGACATCAGTGCCGTTCAGGCGATGGCCGCTGTGGAAGCTGTCGCACCGGCAGTGGAAATCATCGATAGTCGTTACCAAAATTTCAAGTTTTCACTTGGAGATGTGGTGGCGGATAATTCATCTTCATCGGGCTTTATCGTCGGCAACTGGTGTGCCCCCGAAAGTGACATCAGTAATCTTGGCATGTTGTTGGAAGCAAATGGCCGGGTCGTTCAGGCCGGGTCATCTGCGGCAATCCTGGGACATCCTGTGCGTGCCCTGGTTGCCGCTGCCCGCATGGTCGCAAAATGGGGTGAAACCCTGCAGGCCGGTGACATTGTGCTGGCGGGTGCAGCGACAGCGGCCCATCATTTACAGCCCGGCATGAATATCAGGGTCTCCGTTCAAAATCTCGGTTCTGCCAGTTTCAGTGTGAGGAAATAGTTCAGTTTTTCCGGGTAGCAGGTTTTCGTCTCGTTGAAAGGAATTTTTGATGAAGTATAAACGAATAGATCATGTCGCAATCAATGTCAGTGATTTAGCGCGCTCCAGGAAATTCTATGAAACCAATTTTGGTTTCGAGACCTACTTTGAACATGACACGCCGACGGGTATTGATATTTCTTATCTCAAACTCGGGGATACGGTTCTGGAAATGGTGGGGCGGGCTGAGCCTGTTTCAGGGTTTCATTTTTGTCTCGAATCCGACAATTTTGAAGATTCCGTTCAACAGTTGGTTGGTGCAGGTGTTGAGTTCGCACAACGGCCCCACAGTGTCCCGGCCAGAGAGCCACGAGAAGAGGGTTGGATGCGTGTTGTTTTCAAAGGTCCTGATGGGGAGCAAATCGAAATAAGGGGCTAGCACCGGCCAGCAGCCAAGACAACTTCGCTCTGGAAATGCCCAATCAAGGCCCAAATTTGTACTCCAGTCTCCAACAAATCTTACGCTAACTCTGCATAAATATATTTAAAACCAGAAAATATCCAAATTAATTTGAATTTGGATATTTTTTATGCTATGTTAGCTTGTAGATGATAGCGAGAGGTAATCGAACATGGCTAATGAATTCAATCCTGATCTTCCATCAAACATATTGATATTCGAAGTTCGCAGAGACCCGGCGTTGTACACGGGGTTTGCGGACCGAATGGAAGAGGTAATGGAAACCTATAAATTAAGTGAGGCTGAGCGTGCTGCATGGCGTTCTGTAGATGTCGTCGCGTTGGCAGAGTTGGGTGTGCATCCCTATTTTCTGCCGCAAGTCACCCGCCTCATTCATGGTTCGGCAGACAATGATAGCAATAGCAATGCGGCTCAAGCGTACCGCAAGGCATTCGGTGACCAGATCGTTGAACATGAGAAAAAATAACTGCTCAGCCTGAGGTCGTAACTCAAGGCATTTGAACAGTAGAATTGGGAGTAAGAGAGATGGCGGAAATTGTATCTGTAATGGCGATGGCCCATGCACCGGGCGTGACCGGTTGGCTGGATTCTGCGCCGGAACAAGAACAAACTGATATTGTTGCCGGGTACAAGGAGCTGGGTAAGCTCTTGCGTGCCTCGAAGCCGGATGTGATCGTCGGTGTCGCGAACGATCACATGTTAAATCAACCGCTTAACAATCCACCCGATTTTTGCGTTGGGAATGCGGCTCAATGGAATGGGCCAGCTGAATTCTTCAAATCCTGGCTGAACCAGGAAGACTATACCCTCGCCGGAAGGCCAGATGTCGCCGATTGTCTGACGAAAGCTGGCGAGGCTGCCGGGTTGAAACTGGATAGTCGGGATGATCTGTTGTTCGATGATAACTGGTCTGTGCCGCTTTATTATCTGACACCAGACTATTCTATCCCTCTCGTGCCAATACACATGAATTGCATTAGCCCACCCGTTCCATCACCTGAGGAAAGCGTGCGCGCGGGACAAGTTATCGCCCAGTCCATCAAAAATGATCTGCCAGACGAACTTCGTGTCGCTATTATCGCGACCGGTGGATTGTCTCATGAACCAGGCGGGCCAAGATATTTTACCCTTGATGAAAACTTTGACCGTTGGTTTATGGATCTTTTGGCAGAAGGCGATCTGGATAAAGTCGTTCGGGAAGCCACCATTGAGAAAATGAACGAAGCGGGTGGCGGTGGAACCACGGAGCTATTGGCGTGGATGGTGGCCATGGCAGCGGCTGGCGGGACATCTGCCCGGTCTGTATTTTACGTTGGTTCATCAGAAATGCGCTGTGGGATTGGTGGGTCCGTATGGGACAACATTCGTTGAATCAAGCCAAAACGGCCAACCTGAGCCTTGGGGACCAGGTACTTGATCTCTTGTCTGAAACTCGCTCAGCCCTGTTGGTTGTTGATATGCAGGAGGATTTTTGCGCGGCAGATGGTTACGTGTCGGAACTGGGTTTGGATACGACGCCATGCCGGAAAATTATTCCCGAATTGCAGGAATTAGTTGAAGTTGCGCGTGACGGCAAGATTCCTGTCTTGTGGGCTGTTGCAAACTATGACGAAGCCCTGATTCCACCATCTATGCTTCGGCGCAAGAAGCAGTCGGGTGTCGCCAGAACATGTTGTGTTCCGGGAACGAAAGGGTTTGAGCCTTTTGGTGTAATCCCGTCAGATGATGAGCTGCGTTTTATCAAACATAGTTATTCGCTCTTCACGAATCCGGATTTCGAAAAACACCTCAGACATGAGAATATCGAAACCTTGGTTTTCTCAGGTGTGCAAACAAACGTCTGTATTGAGGCGACAATTCGCGAAGCCTTTAATCATGGCTTTCACGTGATTGTCGCAGAAGATTGCGTCGCCTCTCATACCCTGGCTCTTCATGAGGCCACCCTTACAAATGTGAGAGCTTTGATTGGCCTGGTTGCGTCTTCGGCTGAACTGACAAAGGCCTGGCAAGCAAAGAAATAGGTTGAAGACGACGTGAATGTTATTTGCCTGTTTCCAGGGGCTTTAAGAAAGAACTATAAAGACAGTCGATTTATCTGTTTTCTGCTACGTGAAGTCACTGAACTGTTGTCTTGGACCAAAAAATGACCCAACCCCACCGTATTGATGTTCATCACCATATATTGCCACCCAGCTACGTGAATGCCGTGGGTGAGGAGGCCATTGGCAGGCTTTTGGTTTCGGGGAAGGCACCCCAATGGACGCCGGAAATTTCACTTGATGTCATGGATCGTAACGGTATCGAGAAAGCCTATACATCAATGTCGGCGCCGGGGGTTGCTGATTGTTCGGAATCCGAAACCACCGAAATCGTCCGCAAATTCAACGATGATGCCGGCGTGATGCGGAAAAGTTACAGTGGGCGATTTGGAACATTTTCTTACTTGCCTCTTCCCTATGTCGATGCAGCCCTTAAGGAAATTTCCCGCGTGTTTGAGGAAATTGGTACGGATGGCATTTGTTTGCTAACGAGCTACGGCGACAAATATCTGGGTGATGCAGATTTTGTGCCGATGTTTGATGAACTAAACCGCCGTAAGGCAATTGTTTTTGTTCACCCTGATAGCGGCCCCTGTTCTTGCAATATTGGGAACGTGCCCGCAGCTACGCTGGATTTTCCATTTGATACCACAAGGACAATAGTGAGCTTGATGATGGGTGGCATTTTTCAGCGCTGTCCCGATATCCGGTTTGTATTTTCCCATGCTGGCGGTACCGTGCCCTTCCTTGTCGATCGATTGTCGCGGCTCGAGCGTATTCCGGCAAACAAGGAATTGTTGCAGGCCGGCGTGGGCAATATGTTGCGGGCTTTGTACTTCGATACGGCTTTGTCAGCGAATAAATACACTTTCGCTTCCCTGATGGAATTTGCCGATCCGAAACGAATTTTATTTGGAAGCGATTATCCCTTTGCGCCGGAAGACACGACGACGGCCTCGATTCTCGGCTTGTCACAGCTTGGTTTGTCTGACGAACAGCTTTTGAATATCGAGCGCAATAATAGTCTCTCTCTCTTTGAGGAATCTCTTTCCAAAATGTAGTTAACGCCGATAAGCATTCACATGAAGAACATTCAGGGTTTCATCGATGGCAAATTTGCAAATAGCAGCGGGTATGGTTTTGAAAGTGGTTTTGCAACATGACCAATACTGACTCATCCTCACGACAACCTTATAGTGACGCCGATTTTGACGTCGAAGCCGACGCAGAATCTACTGCCAGAATGCTCTCCCTTTACGCTGAGCAAAGTAATGGCATCTATGACGCGTTCGAAAATCATAAAGAAATTTCCTATGGCCCTGATCCTGCCAATAAACTGGATGTTTTTTCACCAGTCGGAGAGAGCCAGGGCGTGGTTGTATTTATCCATGGTGGCTGGTGGTGCAAAGGATCAAAGGAATCCCGGGCATTCCTTGCCGAGCCATTGTTGAAAGCAGGTTTTCACTTTGTAAATATTGAGTACCCCTTGGCCCCCGCATCCACGATGGCTGAAATCGTGACAAGCGTTGAACGGGCAATGGCCTGGACTTATAAGGAAATCGGAAAATGGGGTGGAGACCCGGACCATTTGATTGTGGCCGGTAATTCTGCAGGTGGGCATTTGGCAGCTACCCTGTGTTCTCTTGAAAGCCTTACCAGGTCCGGGGTTCCAGCGTCAGCAGTGCAGGGCTTGGTTGGTGTAAGCGGCCTTTATGATTTGTCGCCTTTTGATACCTTGTTCCCTGCCGAATGGCTAACATTTGATGCGGAAACCGTCAAAAACTATAGCCCAATATCAGGCCGCTATTCACCCCGGCTTCAGATTTTACTAGCCTATGGTGACAAAGAACCCAGAGGGTTTCATGACCAGTCAAAAGACTTCAGGGACAACCTGGAAAGCCAGGGGAAGAAGATCAGATGTGATGAAGTCATGGGTCATGACCATCTATCGATCATTAAGGAAATTCCCGAAATGGTGAAGCTGCTCGAAAGTGCGCCTAAATGACGGATTTGATTTCGTCAGCATCCTGAACGCCATGTTTTCGAGCGTCTCTTTCCGTCAGGCGGGCCGCAAGAATAATGTGGTTATGCAGCAATTCTGCGGCACGATCACTGTCCCGATCGAGAGCTGCTTCATGGATGATTTGATGTTCGGCTAAAATTGTTTCAGGTATTTTTCGATATTCCACGAACACGTTACGGTATCGCTCGAATTGCTCATAAAGACGATGGCAAAAGGAAATCAGCCAAGGTGAGCCGCAGGCCTGGATCAAAGACAAGTGGAAATCCCGATGCAAGACTTCCCAGTTTTCCGTTGCGCCCGTTTCGTCATTTTGAAGCTCGTTGATTGCGTTAACCAGCCGGCGATAGCTGCCCGAGACGGCAATTTCCCACTCCACGTCACCGAGAGCAATGGATTGTCTGAAGGCATGAACTTCAATGTGAATTCGGGTCTTGGTAATGTCGCTAAGATCTTTGAGCGAAACTTCTGTCACCCGAAACCCTCGTTGTCCTTGCGCAGATACCAATCCGTTTGCCGTTAACTGAGTGAGCGCTTCGCGCAAAGGACTTGAGCCCACATTATAAAGCTTTTTCAATCGCTCGGCATGGAGCTTCGTGCCCGGGGTTAGCGTGCCCGCAATAATGTCATTCCGGATTGCGTGAAACGTCCGGGCAGCCAAAGTGCTTTTATCTGTCTCGCCTCTAAGCTCGACTTCGGGGCCCCAATCATAATGCATCTTTGTTTTCCTTCACCGACATTCCACTCGATTGTTTAATAGGAAAGCACCTATTACTCAACTGCCAAGCCGCCGACAGCAGCCTGATTTGATCTATCCAATATAATTACCGTAAGGCAACTTTTATATGCAATTTGAGAAGGTTTCAATAAAAATATCCAAATTACTTTTAATTTGGATATTTTTGTGTTAAAGATGGTATTCGAAACAAATGAGGGATGAGAATTAGTGATCTGCAGATTTGATCTGAATTTTCCACTAACCCATTGACCTGGGAAATCACGAATTTGGTTTCTTATACCTAAGCATTCTGTTTCGAAAGCAAGGGCAATAGCGAGGCGATATTCAAATTGGAGCACATTTGAATATTTATAAACAACTAACCTTAAAACGATGATTGGGAGAAATAACCATGAAATTGAAGACAAAAATTTTACTCGGCGTAACGGCGGCACTCATGCCCTTTGCGCTGAATCCGGCATCAAGTGATGCCGCCGAAGTCAAGGTCGGTGTGGTTTTGACTTACTCGGGCGGTGCTGCTCATCTGGGAAAACAAATCGACCAGGGTATGCAGCTTTACATGGATTCCCATCCTGAAGCTTTTGGCGGTCACACGGTAAAACTAATCAAACGGGACTCAAAACGCCCGGGCGGGGACATCGCAAAAAATGCTGTTCAAGAGCTCATAACCCGTGAAGGCGTTAAAATTCTGGCCGGGTTTATGTTCTCGCCCAATGCTATGGCCAGTGCGCCGCTGGCCACCCAGGGCAAAGTGCCAATGATCATCATGAATGCTGGTACCGCCTGGATTCCGAGCTTGTCGCCTTATATTGCCCGGGTATCCTTCACCATGTGGCATTCTGGTTATCCGCTCGGCAAGTATGCTGGAACTGAACTTGGCTGTAAAACAGCTGCCGCTGGATACACGGATTACCCTCCGGGTAAAGACAGCCGCAACGCTTTCAAAACCGGATTTGAAACAACTGGTGGTTCCTTGATTGAAGATATTCCTATGGGTGGGCCGCGTGAAGTTCCAGATTTCACGCCCTTCTTCCAACGAGTTAAAAATGCCAAACCAGATTGTTTCTTTGTCTTTGTGCCTGCCGGCAACCACGCGACAGCTGTCGTCAAGACATATGAAGCGCTTGCCATGGCTGATGCTGGCATCCGCCTGATTGGTCCCGGCGACATTACGCAGGACACGGAACTTCAGGGGATGGGCAAGGGCGCCATTGGCATGATCACAATGCATCACTATGCAGCTGACTATGATACCCCTCAGAACAAAAAGTTCGTTGCAGCATGGAAAAAGGCTTATGGGGCAGATTCAACTCCCGACTTTATGGCCGTAGGCGGTTGGGACGGAATGGCAGCGATTGCTCATGCCGTCAAAACCCAGAACGGTAATGTCTCGGCAGACGGCACGATGGCCGCTCTTTCCGGGTGGAGTTTCGCAAGTCCGCGCGGTCAAATTTCCATCGACGCAGATACCCGCGATATTGTTATGGACGTCAATGTTCATAAAGTCGTTCAGCGGAATGGCCGGTTGGCAATTGAAGTCATCGGTACAGTTCCACAGGTCAAGGATCCCTGTAAGGAACTGAAAATTGGAAAATGTGGTAAATAAGCTACTGTAGAATGTCGGGCTCGACAAAATGTCGGGCCCGTATTTCTTTAAATTATCTCTTCATTTCAGAATCATTGCCTGGATCACCCATTTAGATGCCGCAATTCCTTGAAGCAGCCATAAGCATAATCTTTGACGGCCTGGCCTATGCCATGCTGCTATTTGTCATCTCTGTTGGCCTGTCAATTACCATGGGCCTGATGGGTTTCGTCAATTTGGCGCATGGTGCCTTCGCAATGGCGGGGGGCTATGTCACGGTCAGCTTGATGAATGGTTTAGGCGTGCCCTTCCTGCCTTCTCTTGGCCTCACCTTCGTCTCGATCGCGCTGATATCCATCCCTCTTGAGCGTTTGGTTTATGCGCCATTATATAAAGCAACCGATCTTGATCAGGTTCTTCTCTCCATTGGCCTGGTGTTTATGGCGATCGGTGCTGTCACCTTTGTTTACGGACCATCCCCCCCTTCGGTACAAATGCCGGAATTTCTCAAAGGCCAGATTGATCTGGGCTTCAAGGTGTTTCCGAGTTACAGATTTTTTGTGATACTGGTTGGGTTTCTGATGATATTCCTGCTCTGGTTCGGGTTTGAACGGACCATTATCGGTGCGAAAATTCGAGCCGCCGTAGATAATCGCTCCATGGCGCAGTCGATTGGTATCAATGTTGACCGCCTTTTTATCCTGACCTTCGCAATGGGCAGTGGATTAGCCGGTATCGGCGGTGGTATGGCCATTGAGATTGTCGGTCTATCGCCCACCTTCGCTATCAATTATCTGGTTCTGTTTTTGATTGTCGTCGTTGTTGGCGGGCTTGGCAGTTTGCGCGGTGCCTTTTTGGCCGCCATCGTCCTCGGTATCGTCGACACGGCAGGTAAATATATTTGGCCTGAAGGCGGCGCCTTTTTCATCTATGTGGTCACCATTGCCGTACTTCTGGTGCGCCCGGACGGCTTTTTTGGTAAGGAACATGTGCAATGACGATGTCTGAGGTTCAGCCTCCATCTCTCCCCACCAATAGCCCAAAAGTTTCACCAACCCAATATATGCATGACCGGGTACGCTGGCGCTTGAGCGAAGCTCTGCCCTGGATTGTTGCCGTCGGGGCATTTTGGGTTTTCCCCAACTACCTGGTCCTCGGGACCCAGATGATTATCATGATCATTTTTGCGCTCTCCCTTGATCTTATCCTTGGATATGCCGGTATCGTATCACTGGGCCATGCTGCCTATTTCGGCGTTGGTGCCTATACAACAGGTATACTGTCGGCGCATTTCGGTTGGAACGAACCGCTCAGCGGCCTGTTGATGGGCGGCATGGTTGCAGGCGTATTTGGATTTGCGTCAGGTTGGTTATTGCTGCGCTATCATGGATTGGCACTCATAATGCTCACACTGGCGACATCTATCATGCTTTATGAATTTGCCAATGTCGCCGAGGTGTGGACCGGCGGGTTCGACGGCCTGCTCGGCATTACCATCGATCCCATATTCGGCATTTTTGAAAGCGACCTTTGGGGAAAAACCTATTACTGGTATTCGCTGTTTGTCTTGTTCCTGGTTTTTCTGGCGGTGCGGCGCATCGTATATTCCGCCTTCGGCCGCGGGCTTGTGGGCATTCGTGAAAACACCAAACGCATGCATGCCATCGGCTCTCCAGTCCATCAACGGTTGGTCACGATTTACGTCATCTCTACCATTATCGCCGGATTTGCCGGAGCTCTTTTCGCTCAATCCACGGCTTATGTTACGCTCGATGTATTAAGTTTTTCCCGCTCTGGAACCGTGGTAATTGTCCTGATCCTTGGCGGCGTCGGGCGGTTATACGGCGCCTTTATCGGGTCCATCATATATATGATTATCGAAGATGAGTTGTCGCGCATTAGTCCGGAGTTTTGGGAATTTGGCCTTGGTCTCGTTCTTGTACTCGTGGTCATGTTTTTCCGCCGGGGTCTTCTCGGCGCAGCAGAAGACGCCATGAAACGCATCCGGGGAGCGTCATCATGACCACAGCTCTCGAAGTTCGAAGTGTGTCTAAAAATTTTGGCGCGCTGGCTGTGACGCAAAACGTTCATCTCTCTCTGGAGCGGGGCGCTCGCCATGCGCTAATCGGTCCCAACGGGGCAGGGAAGACAACTTTGATCAATCTCATGACCGGCCTTCTCAAGCCGGATCAGGGCTCGATTATTTTGGCTGGTCGTGATGTAACGTCATTTTCCCAAGAGGCACGGGTCAAACATGGTTTGGCCCGTACCTTCCAGATCAATCAATTGTTCAAGGGACTGACAGTGATTGAAAATGTCGCTCTTTCTATCTCCGAGCGCCGAATGCATGGACATGATTTCTGGAGTCCCGCCTGGACCAAAAGCGATGTCCTTGACGAGGCTATGGCTCTGCTCGAACAGCTAAAACTGGAATCCGACGCCTTGGTCCCTATGCAACAATTGCCCTATGGGCGGCAACGATTGGTGGAAATAGCTATTACGCTGGGTCAGCAGCCAAAGGTATTACTGTTGGACGAGCCGGCGGCTGGTGTGCCCTCTGCCGAAAGCCATATCATTCTCGATGCCGTGGACGCTCTAGCCGACGATATCGCAATTTTGATTATCGAGCATGACATGGACCTGGTGTTTCGTTTTGCCAAAAGCATAACCGTACTCGTCCGAGGCGAAGTATTGGTCGAAGGCACGCCGGACGAAATCGCCCAGAATGCCGAAGTCAAAGCCGTTTACCTGGGAGAGAAAGTCAATGGATAGCAATTTTCTTGATTTGACAAACCTCGCAGCCGGATATGGTGCGACAATTGTATTGGAAGACATCAGCTTTACGCTGCCGAAAGGTGAGAGTGTCAGTATTATTGGCCGTAACGGGGTTGGTAAATCGTCATTGCTGAACACCATTATGGGGCATACCGACCTCCATAGCGGATCGATTAACTTTAATGCCAGGGATATCTCGAAAGAGCTCATTCATCGTCGTGCGCATGCTGGTATTGGCTATGTGCCGCAAGAACGCGAGATATTTCCCTCTCTCACAGTTGAGGAAAACCTTCTTGTGGCAGCAAGCTCTGGAGATTGGTCGGTCGAGAAAATTTATGAGCTGTTTCCACACCTTGCCGCTAGGCGACAAAATCGCGGCAATCAATTGTCCGGGGGCGAGCAACAGATGTTAGCCATTGGTCGGGCTTTGATGGGCAATCCATCACTCTTGATGATGGACGAGCCGTCAGAAGGACTGGCACCAGTCATTGTCGACGCCCTTGAGCAATCGATTGCCGATTTGCGTGACAAAGCTAACCTGACCATCATTTTGGTGGAGCAGAATATCCGCCTCGCCTTGTCCTTTTCTAAGCGATGCATCGTCATGGATCGCGGCCAGATCGTATTTGATGGAGACAGTACAGTCTTGAAGGACGAAAAAGTGCTCCACGCCCATATGGGGCTGGCAGCCTGAGGGCGGGAGCCGGCAGTGTCAGAGGAAAACGCTTGAACGTTGTTGGCATGCCTCGTAGCGTCTTCAGATGAAAAACCCATTCCGTTATTTCAAAACTTCGCCCGAGGTTATTCGTTTGGCGGTGATGATGTATGTCCGTTATCCTTTGTCATTGCGGCTGGTCGAGGATCTGCTCCACGAGCGTGGTATCGATATTTGCTTTGAGACCGTGTGCGCTTGGTGGTCCCGGTTCGGGCCGATGTTTGCAGCGGAAATAAGGAAGACGCGCTCAGCGACACAGTAAGGATCACCACAATGAAAATAGTATCTGGATGAGGTTTTCGTTCGGATCAATGGTGAAATTCACTATCTCTGGCGAGCGATCGATCACGAGGGTGAGGTTCTTGAGGTGTTCGTCACAAAGCGGCGGGATCGCAAGGCTGCACTGAAATTTCTGAAGAAAACAATGAAACGCCATGCCCGTCCGAAAATTATCGTGACGGACAAACTTCGGTCATACAGGGCAGCGATGAAAGTGGTAGGCAATGCGTCACATCAAGAGACTGGACGTTGGCTAAATAATCGAGCTGAAAACTGTCACCAACCGTTCCGACAACGGGAGAGGGCTATGGCAAAGTTTCACAGTCCGGCCACACTGCAGAAATTCGTCTCGGTCCATGCTTCGATCCACAACCATTTCAATCAGGAACGTCACCTCTGCAATCAACCAGAATTCAAAATTGGATGCGCTGCTTCATTAGCTGATTGACGTAATCTTGCTGCCTGAATGCTAGCGTGTTACTGCCAATTTAGGCTCGCAGATTTTCCTCTGACAATGCTGATATAGAGATCGTAGGAAAGGTGCTTCTGGATTGTGCTAAATTTAGCCAATTTGGATTACACCAACAGTCAAATCTTCAAAACTGGGCCATCTGATGGACGCAGAACAAAATTTCTTCCACAGGCGGAGGGCGCGCGCGTCTACGATTGGCTATGAATTGGAGGCCATTTGGGAAAAGTCGGAATGAACAGCCTTTTGTTTGTGCTTGATTTTCCATGAGAATTGAACAAGCATATCAGCTGATGGTTGATTGGAGTTAAAATCCATCCGCGAGAAGTCAGGTTGTTGACGAGAGCCAGCTAGCGATCAGACAAGGTCGCTAAGACAAGAGTTAAATTTCGAAACAAAAATATTAGTTACAGGGATAGGAAAAATGAAAAGACGTAAATTTCTCCAGAATGTAGCCTTGGGTGGCGTCGCCGCCGGTGCTGCTACCGTAATTGCCGCGCCGGCGATTGCCGCAGGCAACAAGGAAATGACAATAGTTTCAACCTGGCCAAGGGATTTCCCGGGTCTGGGAATCAGTGCCCAGCGCCTTGCAGCCCGTATTACCGAGCTCAGCGAAGGTCGTATCACCACCAAATATTTCGCCGCCGGCGAACGTGTTGGTGCCTTTGACTCGTTTGATGAAGTCGCCAATGGCAATTCCAACGCCTACATCGCGGCTGATTATTACTGGAAAGGCAAGCACCCTGCCTTTGCCTATTTCACCGCAGTGCCCTTTGGCATGACCACGGTGGAATGGAATGCCTGGATCAAGTTCAAGGGCGGTCAAGCCCTGTGGGACAAACTGTCCGGTGATTTTGGTCTGAAAGCCATCACTTGTGGTGCCACCGGTACCCAGATGGGCGGTTGGTTCAATAAGGAAATCAACAGCGCCGACGACCTCAAGGGTCTGAAGATGCGTATTCCGGGTCTCGGCGGCGACGTCATGGCCAAACTGGGTGCCTCGCCGGTATCCCTGCCGGGTGGCCAGATTTACGAAAATCTCGTCTCTGGTGCCATTGACGCCACGGAATGGGTTGGTCCGTACAATGACTACTTCATGAAATTCTATGAAGCAGCCAAGTACTATTACTATCCCGGCATGCACGAACCAGGTGGCGGACTGTCTTTCGGCATGAACGCTTCCTGGTGGGGCACCCTCACTGAATGGGAAAAAAGCATCATCACAGCGGCTGCCATGGAAGAACATGCAGCTTCTTATGAAGAGAACATCGCCTTCAACGGTGAGTATCTGAAAAAGATGATCAATGAAAACGGCGTGGTGCTGAAGCAGTTCTCTGATGACACCTACGATGCCTTTGGCGAAGCTTCTGCCGCCGTGTTTGAAGAAACACGTCAGCACAGTGCACTTGCCGCTGAAGTCAACGACCACTATCAGGCAACCCTGCGCGAAGTCGGTGGCTGGCGGAAAATTGCCGAAGTGGCATTCGCCAACCAGCGTAACCGCGTGCTGGGGATTTAGTTTCCCGTTCGTGGGATAACTGACGACAGGAATGGGCGGGGCAGAGGCCCCGTCCATTTCATTTTTTTAGAGTTTTTCAGGACCGATTAATGAATGGTAGCAGTTTGATGCGTTCCGATGATCAGGATGGCCGTGCCGCTGTCATTCGGATCGCAAGCTGGACCATGATGGCCGCAATTGCGGTCTTTCTGATAAATAATATCCTGACCCTGGGCTGGAAATTACCTGGTGCCGGAGCTGTTTTGACTGGGACAGACCCCGGAGCAGCTGGTTGGGGACAACTTTCGCTATATTTCATTGGCTTGATCGTGGCGGTTGCTTTTGTTCGGCGGTCGCCCAGGCGATCGTTGCGGATGGACGGCATTCTGATTTCGGATTTCAACGCCTTTGTCATCCGCGCTGCCTTCTGGATCGTGCTCTATATCGGTGTCGCAGACATGGTCATTTCCTTCCTGCGGGTTGAAGGATTGCTGGCCGCCATTATTGGCGATGACCTGACCACACAGATGGGGCGCGCCCTGTTTCGGGGGCCTGTCATTCATCTGCCCTTGATGGGGGCGGCGGTTATTACTGCTGTCTTTACCCGCACCCTTGGCTTTACCTGGCTGGCACTACTGATTGTGGTGGCGGAACTGACGATTGTGATTACCCGCTTTGTCTTTTCCTATGAGCAGGCTTTCATGGGTGATCTGGTGCGGTTTTGGTATGCCGCCCTGTTCCTGTTCGCCAGCGCCTATACCCTGCTGGAAGACGGTCACGTCCGGGTGGATGTGCTGTATGCCGGCTTCAGGGGCCGCACCCGCGGCTATATAAACGCTTTTGGATCTGTTCTGTTGGGCCTGTCCGTCGCCTGGACCATCATGTCGATCGGCATGGATGGCAAGACCGGCATCATCAACGGTCCGATTGTTAATTTTGAAGTCTCCCAGTCTGGATTTGGCATGTATGTCAAATATTTGATGGCTGGTTTCCTGGGTGTATTTGCCGTCACCATGGCGATCCAGTTTGTCGCCTACTTCCTTGAATCCGCCGCTGATGTCCGTGAAGAACCCGGACATCAGGATCATGAATCCTCAATAGTCGCCTGAAGCAAGGAAAGCTTTCTCCGTGGAACTCCTCTTTCTCGTCTTACTTCTCGTCGTGATGGCCACAGCCTTGGGCTCTGGCTATCCCGTTGCCTTTGCCCTGCCGGGATCGGCCATTCTGACAATCGGTCTGGCTGCGGCCTGCGGTTATATGTTTGAAGGCAATGTGGACGCCTATTTTGCGCAAGGCGGCCCCCGCCAATGGCTCAGTGCCGGGGTGACAAACCTGCGCGGCGTCTATTGGGAGGTTGAGCGGGATACCCTGATCGCCATTCCGCTGTTCATTTTCATGGGCATCATGCTGCAGCGTTCCAAGATCGCCGAAGATTTGCTGGTGACCATGGCGCAGCTTTTTGGCCCGGTACCTGGTGGCCTGGGAATTTCGGTGGTCTTTGTGGGTGCTTTGCTGGCGGCCACGACAGGGATCGTTGGTGCCACCGTGGTGGCCATGGGCATGATTTCCCTGCCGGCCATGTTGCAACGAAACTATTCCCATCCCCTGGCGACGGGTGTCATTGCGGCCTCCGGTACGCTGGGGCAAATCATTCCGCCATCCATTGTGCTGATTATTCTGGCTGATCAATTGGGCAGTGCCGTGGATCAGGCCAGTACTGCCCGCAAGGCCCTGTTCAAGTCTTCCACGGGCGAACTCAGCATGCCGTCCTCGTTTGATGTGGCATCGACCAGTGCCGGTGAAATGTTCCTCGGTGCTTTTGTGCCAGGGCTGGTGCTGGTTGGTCTCTATATGGCCTATATCCTGGTCTTCGCCATGATTAAGCCCAAGTCAGCCCCCGCCGTGCATTTTGATGGCAAGTATGACGTCACCTTTGCGCGCCAGGCCTTGCTGACTCTGGTGCCGCCGCTGGCTCTGATTTTCATGGTGCTGGGTTCCATTATCACTGGCATCGCAACGGTGAACCAGGCGGGTGCTATCGGTGCCGCCGGGGCGGTGGTGATGGCCGGTTACCGTCTTCATCAGGGGCCGAGACACATCTATACACCGGCTGTTATCGGCATCCTGTCCCTGCTGGCCATCACGCTGCTGATGGCGACCTTTGATCTCAATCTCAAATCACTGAAGAGCAGCACTGATGTGTTCGGCGCGACCCTGGCGATCATTGCAGTGATTGGTCTGGCGGTCTCTTTGTTCTGGAGCGGTTGGCGTGCCTGGAAGATCGAGGGTGCACTGGACGGCGTGATGATCGAAACCGCCAAGACATCTTCCCTGGTCTTTATCATTCTGCTGGGTGCTGCCATGCTGACGGCAGCCTTCCGTGCCTTTGGCGGCGAAGATCTTGTGCGGGATTTCCTGAACAGCCTGCCGGGTGGTTTCTGGTCCAAGTTTATTATCGTTATGGCGGTAATTTTTATCCTCGGCTTCTTTCTTGATTTTATCGAAATTGCCGTGGTTGTGGTGCCCATTGTGGCTCCGATCCTGCTGGCGGATCCGTCGGCCAATGTGACGGCCGTGTGGCTTGGGGTGATGATTGGCCTGAATATCCAAACATCGTTCCTGACGCCCCCCTTTGGCTTTGCCTTGTTTTATTTACGAGGGGTGGCACCAGCCATCGTCAAAACGGTTTCCATCTACAAGGGCGTTATAGCCTTTATCATCTTGCAGCTCGTGGCCTTGGGGATCGTGGGCTTTTTCCCGAGCCTGGTAAACTATCTGCCAAATCGCATGTCCCTGACGTCCGAAAGCGCGCCACCCCCTCGCAATCCGCGTTTGCAATATTGCGTTGAGCAATATGTGGCCGAACAATTTGCCTCTGACGGCGCCCTGATCGGGGCGGCGATTACGCAGGTTGCGAGCCTGGATCTTGGAAACCTGTCCAAAAGTCTGGCATCGGAAGTCAAAGGCAGTTTTGCCGAAGCTGAAAAATCTATGAAACTTCTGGATTTGGTTTTCGAAAAGGAAAAAATCGCACGCGCCGCTGAAGCCGATTACCGGCCGCTTCACACCGAAGTGCGTCAGCTTCATCGTCAGATACGCGTAGTCGACGCCGAAGCGAAAGAGTTGAAAACCCTGCTGTCACGACTGCGGGGGGATAACGCCGCGGCTGAACGCCAAAAAATAGAACAGCGGATGACCGAACTTGGCCATGCCAAAGAAGCCCTGGAGGCACAGGTTCCGACGACCTGGACTGGCGTCAACAAGGCATTCAAGGCTCTAAAGAAAGAGGAACGCACGGCACGCCTGAAATACCGTCGGGCTGTCGACAATGCCTATGGTCCTGTTCAAAAACTTCTGAAAACACTGGGTGGAAACGCTGCTTTCCTGGACTTGCAGGGTGATCTGCAGGCCATGGCGAAACGCGTAGAAACCGAAACGGAGGCCCAACTTGTGGCACCGCTGCAAACCCTCGCGAACAAGTTCTCGGCGATTGAAGGGGCGACCTCGGTCAAGAGCAAGATATCAAAGGCCCGCCGGGCCCTGAAAGCCAAAACACCGAACCGCAAACGAGCCCTGAAAGCCATGGCGAATGCGCTCAAGGCCTATGACAGTGAGCTGGCCTGGCGACGCAACGACCTGACCGAGGTGCGTGCCGAGATTAGCCGCTATGAAAATGTCATCAAGGGCAGCATTGGCATCCGTCAGCAACCTCGCCTGACGCATGATCAGGCACTGTTTGTCGCGGCATGCGCGGCGGGACATCAGGACATATCCCTGAGTTTCTGACGAATTGTCATTAGAATCCCGGCGGGAAGAACTGCCGCCATTTAATACAGGGGTAATAACGCCCTCAACACTGAATGCGAAGCAGGCGAACTGAAGCCCATAGGATAAACCTTTTATAATCATCAAAGGCTCTCATATCCCCGCTGTGCACCTGGAAAAACGAGCAAGTGAAATATGGGCTATGCGCAAAGGTCCCCTACGGGTCCAGGCTGTGTCAAAACGCATAGCGTGATATGATTCTGTCATTGTTTTGGCGGAGGGTCTTTTGAAGCGTTTCATTGAAGGCGAAGATCGCAGCCAGAGCACTTTGTTCCCCGAACATTTGGATGATTACGTCGGTGAGGACAACCCTGTGCGGCTGGTCGATGTTTTTGTCGATGAGCTTGATCTGGGCGATCTGGGCTTCAATCGGGTTGCGCCACAGGCAACGGGTCGGCCGGGCTACCATCCGTCGGTTCTGCTCAAGCTCTATATCTACGGCTACCTCAAACGGGAAGACTCTCTATCTGAGTGACCAGTTTATCAAAATCGAAGGAAATTCTTTGATTGTTGAGGAGAGTTTATGTGGTGAGGTTCTAACATCAAACTGAGAATGAAATTGCTTGCGGCCCCCTGATTTGAACCTCTGCATTTAGCGCTCACGGCACCGGACCGTTTCTTGGTAAATATCAAGTTCACGCTCGGCAAGCAAATCTTCCATGTCCCGATAGCTCAGTGTAAATCGAGCGTATAGCCAAACCGCATGGTGAATGACTGATGGTGGGAAGCGGAGACGCTTGAAGGAATTCTCTACATCTCAATATGTGACCCGGAGGCAGAACTCAAACACTGGTTAATTAATGTGACAATGCCGTTTGCTGACGCGAAAGAAGATTGTTCAAGAGACATGTAACCTGCCGTCGACTGTCCGCCAGCTGATCTGAACCGCTTCATCTACTTTGATACCATTCCCGCCAGATCCATCGGACAACTGGCGGACGAGGAGCTCCTGGCCATTGGGCAACCGCACCAGCTCGGAAGTTGTCAGCCCGAGGTAAACGGTTTCCCGGTGTGTGCCAGACAGAATTTCCTGCCCTTGCGCTGCCATGGCATTGCCGTCAACAAGTTGAACAAGTTCCGATCTTACCGAAATTGAAACTTTGTCACCAACACCAGGCATCTGATCGCGGCCATGTACTGTGAGGTTTGTATAGCCGAGATCAACCATGACGTGACCTTCGCCGTCGACAGCAGTGACATGGCCATCAAAAACATTGTTCTCGCCAATAAACTCAGCTGTGAAACGGTGAATGGGGTTTTCATAGAGGTCTCGCGCCTTGCCTCTTTCCAGCAGTTTACCACCCGAGATAATGGCAAGATCATCCGCCACCGTCATTGCTTCTTCCTGATTGTGGGTAACGTGGATGAAAGTAATGCCAACTTTCTCCTGAATACGTTTGAGTTCGATGCACATCTCTTTGCGGAGTTTGGCATCAAGTGCTGCCAGTGGCTCGTCCAGCAGCAGGATCTTGACTTCCAGAACGAGTGATCGCGCCAGCTGCACCCGTTGCTGCTGACCGCCTGACAATTCATGGGGCATACGTTCGCCATAGCCTGTCAATCCGACCATTTCGAGCATCGCATCAACCCGTTCTCTTATTTCCACTTTGGGCATGTTTCGCAGACGCAAGCCGTACCCGACATTTGTCTGAACATTCATATGAGGAAACAGGGCAAAGCTCTGAAATACCATCGACGTTGGGCGCCCGTTTGGCGGCAGGTGCGATACCTCGGCACTGTGCAGGAATATCTCTCCTGCCGTGGGCCGGATAAAGCCACCGATCAAGCGCAACAGCGTCGTTTTGCCGCCACCACTGGGGCCCAGCAGGACAAAATACTCACCAGCACCAATTTGCAAGTCGATGGACTTCAGCGCGCGAACGTCGCCATAGTTTTTTGAGAGGCCTTTGACTTCAACGGCAATGTCATTTTTTTCGGGCATAAGGGGCAATTCGTATGTTGAATGGATGGCGGGGATCAGGTGGCGCCCATGGGATCGGCCTTGGCACGGGCAACCTGCTCCAGCCGTTCCGAGCGAACCAGGGTTAGCAAAATAATCGAGCCGATAATGGCTATAGCGATATAACTCACCATGGCGCTCATGGCATAGGATTGTTCGGACATACCTTCGTTCAGCATCTGTGAAACCAGCACGCTGGTGAAGGTATCGTAGCCACCCTTGAGAAGGCTTGTGCGCGTATATTCGTTAAAGGTCAGAATAATCGTGAAGGAGCAGGCGCTAAATATACCAGCTCGAATTTGTGGAAACTCAACATGCCAGAAGGCTTGCCAGGCTGTCGCACCACAACTACGAGCGGCCTCGGTTTGCTGATCCTTGTAACGTGCCATGGTGATCAGGATAACGACAAAAACATAGGGCAGGGTATAGATGATCAGCCCGACAATGGCTGAGAAATAACCAAGATCAAACCAGTTGTCGAACCAGTTGACGCTGAATGACTCCCCAAGGAGCGTAAAGGTTTTGTTGAGGTTCTTGAAAAATACCAGCAGGGCCGAGCCAAGAATATCGGCAGGCACAAACAATGGAGACAGCATCAACGACACGACCGCCAAAGGGTAGCGGGTGATTTTGTAGTGCTTGGCTGCGACAAGTCCCATGGGGACAACGACAACCACAGTGATTGTCGCCAGCACGAGGGTGTTGAGAAACGATTCAAGTAACAACAAGTCTGAGAATATGACGACATACCAATCCAGTGTAAAAACGTAATCCCGGGCGCCAAATCCATTCTCGTTGAATGAAATGTACATGACGTAGAATACCGGTGCCATCAACGTGAAGACCACGAGCAGCGTATAAAGCCACTTCAGCCGATATCCCCAGAGACTACTGTAATCATCTTGCATGGGATCAACTCATCGGTGACAGGATTTTGGTCAGGTCGAACAACTTGTGACCGATATACAAGAGACCCAGCAATGTCGTCATCATGATGGCGTTGACAGCCATGGCCAATGGAAAATCAAGTGCAGTGATCGCCTGGGTGGCAATCAGGCCCGCGTTCACCGCCCCTGGTCCACCAAGGATGTTTGGCAGTAACGCCACGCCCAGACCGTTGACGAAAATGAATACGCTGCCGGCAAAAATACCGGGTGCCGCCAACGGTAAAATGACGTCGACAAAAACTCTGTATTGGCTGGCGCCGAGGTCCTCACAAATTTCGAAAACATACTTTGGCACGGCTTCCATAGCGAGAAATCCGGCGAAGACGATAAAGGGCAGAAAGGACAGGACTTCGCCAATAATAACGCCCATCGGCGTGTACAAAATTGCGGTAATGGGCTCGGAAATAACACCCAGTTCAAGCAAAATGTTGTTGACCAGTCCGTTGCGCTGGAGGAACGGTCGCAGGGCAAATATCCGGATAATCTCGGAGACAGCAAAGGGTAAAATGAAAAGCAGGATTACCCGGTGTTGGGCGACCTGCGGGATTCGTCGGCGAATGAAGACGGCAATGGGGAAGCCGAATATAAAGGCGACGATAACGGAAATGCTGGAATGGCCCATCGAAGCGAGGAAGTTTTCCAGCCGCGCAGAAGTGAAAAAATTATGGTAGGAAAAAAGCGTAAAGCCTGGCTTCATCCAGAACATTGTGCGTTCAAAAAAGCTCCAGACATAGGTCAGCGCCAGGGGCAACGCAAAAAACAGACACATGAAGGCAACAGGCACGGCGAACAGGATTTTCCCTGCCGTGTCGCCTAACCGCGGATACCTGACGAAAAGCGACGAGGCAGGATTTCTCCCACCTCGTCCCTCATTCTTGTTTTTCGGGCTCGTTGAAACCGGATTAGTCAAACCGGATTTCCCTAGGCCGCCTGGACTTTCGCCCACCAGTCCTGATACGCGCGAATATTTTTCGGGAAAACATTCTGCCAGGAATTACCGGAAACAATGTTGCGATCGTTTTTGTTTTTCAAACGAGCTGCAATTTCCGCCTTGGCGGCCGCATCGAAATCTTTCGGGTTAGCGTCGACATATTCGTTTACACCCTGCATTTGCGGCGTAAAACCGAGGCCCTTCAGGGTCCGGGCACCAAACCACGGCGACAGGTAAACATTCATCAGATCATAAAAGGCCTGTTCCTGTCCGCGGGCCTTGCCACCCTTGGTCAGCATGAACATGTTGTTCCAGGTCTGATGGCCTTCTTTCATTGTGCCATAGCGAATGTCCAGCTTGCTCTTGCGAGAGGCAATGATCTGGATTGGCTCCCAGCACGAAGCAACGAGAACTTCTTCACTGGCTAAAATCTGCACGCCGTTTCCGAAGCCGTCCCAGAAGGTCCGGAAATGTCCCTTCTTTTTCAGATCAATCAGGAACTGAGAGACGCCTTTCACTTCTGCAGGCGTCATGTCGGAAGGATTTTCGATATCCTGTTTGCCGGATTGTTTGAGGTAAATCGCCGTATTGGTCAAAGTCGGACCAAAGTCGTTCTGCATGGCAGCCCGGCCCCGAAACTGCGAATCAAACAGGGCTTCCCAACTGTTGAGATCACCACCAGTCTTGCCATGGTTATAGGCCAGTGAGTCGGCATTGCCGATATAGGGAACTGAAACGACCTTACCCTTGTTGCGAATGGTGCCTGCGGCCAGACCACCTTCGTTGTAGATCGGAAGTATATTTTTCCAATTAGAGATTCTTGAAGTATCAAGAGCTTCAATCACGCCTTCACCGCCGAGGGCATCTTCCATGCCGCCGCCGTTATCGGAAAGGGCATCGTAGAGCTTGGAGCCATCACCGACGACCATTTTCTGAATGGCTTCGCTGGCGCTGCCGCTTTTGGCGTTATAGGCCACCTTGATACCGGCCTGGGCTTCCATTGCGCTCCAGTCTTTGGCACCGACCTTTGCCAGGCCAATTGTCCACAGCTTGAGCGGTCCCGCCGCCTGGGCGCTGGCCAGCGATAAGCCACCGGTTGCTGTCACCGCCGCTGCGGCTGTCAAACTTTTAAGCATGAGACGTCGTGTAAATTCTTGCTGATTCATGATTTCTCCCTTTCGTGGCGCAACGAGCGTTCGGTAAGTGCCCGTTTCACACCAACTTTTCCCCTGAAATATGGTTTTGATCAATTTTATCGAAGCTATTTATTATAATGGTCTATGAATGGTACTCATTTGATGCGCTTTCTACAAATGATATATCGATATACTTATTCGACCCTAAAATCACAGGAACCATCCATGCCCCATTCTCCCGCGTCCTCTGCACTGGAGCAATATACAGTTCTGGATTTGACCCGCGTCCGTTCAGGACCCACCTGTGTGCGTCAATTGGCCGACTGGGGCGCAAACGTCATCAAAGTAGAAATGCCGGAATCCCTGACCGGTGGCGAGCAGATGGGCGGTGCCAGGGAAGGCTCAGATTTTCAAAACCTGCACCGCAATAAACGCTCTCTTTCCCTGAATCTGAAAGATCCGGAAGGCGTGACGATTTTTGGGCAATTGGTGCAAAAGGCGGACGTGATCGTTGAAAACTTTCGCCCGGATGTAAAACACCGCCTCGGGATCGACTACGAAACACTAAGTGTTGAAAATCCCGGACTGATCTACGCCAGCATTTCCGGTTTTGGTCAAAGTGGGCCTTATGCCACCCGTCCTGGATTTGACCAAATCGCCCAGGGCATGGGCGGCCTGATGTCCATTACCGGACAGGCAGACGAAGGCCCGATGCGTGTTGGTATTCCGATCGCAGATCTAACCGCCGGATTGTTCGCGGCGCAAGGTATTCTTGTTGCCCTGCTGGAGCGTGAAAAATCAGGCAAGGGCCAATGGCTTCATACTTCGCTTTTGCAAGCCCAGATTTTTATGCTTGATTTCCAGTCGGCGCGGTGGCTGATCGACGGCAAGGTACCGCAGCAGGCTGGTAATAATCATCCGACAAGTATTCCCACGGGGGTTTTTGAAACCGCAGACGGTGAAATCAATATCTCCGTTACAGGCAAGCCGATCTGGCAGCGGTTTTGCTCAGCTCTTGGGCTGGATGATCTGGTCGATCACCCGGATTTCCGGACTGAGGAGATGCGTTCAAAAAACCGGACTGACCTGAACGCGCAGATCGCAGCAATAACGAAGACGGCTTCGTCAGCACATTGGGTTGATGCACTGAACGAGGCTGGCGTGCCATGCGGTCCGATCAACACTATTGACCAGACTTTTGCCGATCCACAGGTCCAGCATCTGGATATCACACAGTCCGTTCGGTCGGAAAAACATGGTGAAATGGAAATGGTTGGCCAACCCGTAGAACTTGAGCGAACACCCAGTAGCCTGGTTGTAGCACCCCCGGAATGTGGAGAGCACAATGATGAAATTCTGCACGATCTTGGCTATTCCCCTGAACGCATTGACGAACTACGTGAGCAGAAAGTTATCTAAACCGTCATGTTTGCATCAATTCGCTTTTGCGGCCAAAGTGAATCCAATCATTGCTTCTCAAGCAGTGCTCTGATCGGGGGGGAAGCAATTGAGTGATCAAAATCAAGGTGACAAGTACGGACCCAAGAGTTTTTCACAAGGAAAACTTTCCGTCAGCCACGAAAGCGAATCTGAGTGGGATGACAACAAGAAGAAGAATTACAGTTATCGCGATCTAGGTATTTACGACCAGACCGGCGGCAAGTTGCGGGCTCATCTTGTGCGGCCTCGAAAGTCTCCTGATGGTGCAATTCAAAAGCACTACCACAAGGTCGATTTCCACATGGCTTATGTGATCCAGGGCTGGTCTTTGACGCATTTTGAAGGGGTTGGCGAGGTTCGGATGGATGTCGGGTCGTGCATGTACCAGGAACCCGAATTGGCCCACTGGCTTATCGATTGTTCCGATGATTACACTGTGCTTGAAATCTATGTACCGGGTGACCCGGAGACTATCGAACTCGAAGCCTGAACTGAACTGAATTGAATTTATCTTGATACAGGTTTGACCATGGGCGACGCCGGAAATATGCAGTTTGATATGCCAGATGGACTGATCACCGGTGCTTCGGCCTGGTATGGGAAGGATATGGCCAACTCCCGGCAATGGATTTTTCAACTGCAGGATCAAGATATTCAGGAAATTGAGGCGGCCATCAAAGCCAGTCTCGCTCTCCAAATCAAAGATATCGACAAAGCCCACTTTCCACTACCGACGTTGGGACCGCGTCTTGACGACTTGTTGACCGAACTGCTTGAGGGGCGAGGTTTTGTCCTCATCCGCGGCTTGCCGGTGGACCGGTATGACTTCGAAACAGCGGCCCGGGCCTATTGGGGATTGGGCAGCTATCTCGGGAAACCCACATCCCAGAACGCGAATGGTGACTTGTTGGGGCACGTCATCGATCTGTCGCGCTCCGCAGATGATCCCAATGCCCGCCTCTATCAGACTTCTGCACGGCAGAACTACCATACAGATCCATCCGATATTGTCGGGCTTCTGTGTTGGCGCAAGTCGATGAGCGGCGGGGCAAGCAGTATTCTGAGTTCAGTCACGGTTTACAACGAAATGTACCGCCGTAGACCCGATTTGATGCAGGAATTGTTTGCGCCGTTCTATGTAGATCGCCGTGGTGAAAACCCTGAGGGCAAAAATCCCTGGTATGAAATGCCCATTTTCAGTTGGCACCACGGGCTTTTGACGACCGGATTTACGCGGCCCTATATTGATTCCGGACAACGATTTCCGGAAGTGCCGCGGTTGACGGAAATACAGACTGAGGCCCTGGATTTGTTTCAGGCTCTTTGTGAAGATCCGGGCCTGAATTTGACAGTTGATTTTGAACCAGGCGATATTCAGTTTCTCCACAACTACCAGATTTTGCACGATCGCACGGCTTTTCAGGATTGGCCGGACCGTGAACGAAAGCGCCATTTGCTTCGTTTGTGGTTATGTCCTTCAAGGGGACGAGAGCTGGCGCCTGTCTATCTTGATCGGCAGGAAAGTATTGATGTTGGAGATCGGGGAGCCGTTGTTGTACCGGGAACAAAGACAGACGCCAGGCTTGAAATTACCTGACAACTGGTATGTTCTGGCTCAGAACACAAAGATTTATGCCCGCAGGCAGCGAAAAAAGACAAAGCAATCACTTCAAATAACGCCACAACTTCACTGCAATTATTGCTGACCCACGCTGACATTCGTCGCGTTTGGCTGATCGGTATGTTCTCCGGGATTATTCGCTGGCTCGAATTTCTGGCCTTTGGCATTTACGTCTATGACGTGACGGGATCAGCCTTCATGGTGTCGACATTCACCATGCTCAGGTTTTTGCCATTTGTGATTTTTGGCGCTGTCATGGGCGGTCTGGTTGATCGCTTCGGCCATCAGAACGTCTTGCGATACTCATTGGCAGCGATGTCTTTGTCCTCAAGCGTTATGGCCTGGTTAGTGCTAACTGATCAACTCGAACTGTGGCATCTCGCCATTGCAATCATTCTCGGCGGGATCTACTGGACGACGGATTTCCCGGCACGTCGCAACCTGATCGGGCTGCTGGCCGGGCCGGATCTTTTGTCGCGGATATTGTCATTTGATACGGCTGGCAGCACCTTGACGCGGGCTGCGGGCCCCTTGTTTGGCGGCTTGCTCATGGCGTCTTTGGGTGTGAAGGGCATTTTGGTCGTGTCCATGGCGCTGTATTTGATTTCCACTCTTCTGGCATATCGGTTGATTGCGCCGGTGAAAAACTTTCAGGCAGTTGCGGCGAAATTGCTGCCTGAAATATGGGCCGGTTTCAAATATGCTGCGACGCGACGTGACATTCTGGCGGCGTTCAGCATCACTCTGATCTTCAATCTGTTTGGCTTCCCCTTTACAACTCTTATTCCTGTCATCGGTAAACAAACCCTCGGCCTGGCACCCGACTCAGTGGGCATGATCGCGGCATTGGAAGGGGTTGGTGCGATGGCAGGTGCATTGATTGCCGGTAACGCGAAAACTATCGGCAATATCTGGACGACCTATATGATCGGTGTGTTGGGGAGCTTCACGGGTATCCTGGCAATCGGCATGGGCCAGGATGTACCACTTGTTGTATTCGGGATATTGTTTGCAGGATTTGGCGGTGGGTTCTTTGCGACGTCGCAAGTCATGATCATTTATCGCCTGTCACCCCCTGATCAGCGAAGTCGTATGTTTGGCATTCTAACCCTCTGTATCGGCATAGCACCTGTCGGGTTTTCGGTGCTTGGCTATATGGCGGACTGGCTCGGCAGCGGCAAGGCTCTGTTGATCATGAGCGCCGAAGGGTTCGTCGCGATGTCATTATTTTGGCTGATTTTCAGACGAGCGGTCAGATCAAGCGAGGAACATTAGACGGTTCAGAAAGTCTGGCGATCAGGTCCCGGATTCCAACGGCTGAATGGGGCAGTTCGCTTCTTTTTCGACCAGATCATAGACAAAAATGAATTTGGCCATGCCCGTCAGAATTCCTGCAACCATGCCCAATTCGAAAATTTGTGCATCGTCAAAGTGAGGTTTCAGTTTACCGTGCAGTTCTGGCCCCAGGTGACCGTTCATGTTGGTCATGACAATCTGATCGGCGAGCCAAAGAACGGCCCGGTCCTTGTCGTCGAAGCAATCGGCATCTTCATTCATGATCCATTTTAACTGCTCTGGTGTGACGCCGTGGGTTTCTGCCGCGACCCGGTTTCCCTTGTTACAATAGGCGCAGCCGTGCGTCATCGATAACCTGTAGCGCAGCAGCTCTTTGACGCGTGGTTCAACCCGTCCTCCATAGAACAGACGCCCATAGAATTCGTCCTTGTACCATTCCATGAGTTCAGGCGCATTGGCCCCGACCTCGTACATCGTCGCGTCATCACGCAGGTTCAGGGCCGTATCGTATTCATCGCGCATGCGCTCGCTCATGTCCTCACGAGCAACGCGTTCAAGGGCGGGATCAGGCATAGACTATCTCCGTAAATTCGGTCCGGACAAATTAGGAAAGATCATCTTGTTTCGTCAAGGTCGATGTTTGATAGTTACCGCTTGTTACTTGACAAATCCGGCTACTGATCAAATATTTGTCCGGACAAAAAATCGAACCGAAAAAGTGTATTCTGGTTCGAGCATCATGCTTATTGAAGGGCCCGGCATCCATGACTGATTTCACGTTACCTGACGGCAAACGCCTTGCACTCTCCATTGTGATCAATGTAGAGGAAGGCTCGGAGATGAATGTTGCCGACGGCGACAAGTTGCCGGAGCCGGTTGATGAACTTGGTGTGGCGTTGAAGATTCCCATCCGCAACTATGTCAACGAGAGCAACTACCAGTACGGCATTCGGGCAGGTGGTCCGCGCGTCATGAAGTTACTGGACAAGTACGAAGCAAAGACAACCGTCACGGCAGCAGCCCTCTCGCTGGAGCGGGCACCGGACCTGGCTGCTGAAATCAAACGCCAGGGGCACGAGGTTTGTTCGCACGGTTGGCGCTGGGTTCACCAATTTTCCTACAAGGAAGACCGCGAGCGTGAATTCATTCGCAAGGCCGCCGAGAGTATAGAAAAAACGATGGGAACGAGGCCCGCTGGCTGGTTAAGCCGGTATCTGCACACCGCTCAGACCCATCGTTTGCTACTTGAGGAGGGCTACACGTATCACATGGATGACATGTCAGATGACGTACCGCGCTGGAAATCAGTTGAGATGGCTGATGGTAGCAAGCGCGGACTGGTTGTCATGCCTTATGCCATAGATACCAATGACATGAAGTTCTGGGTTGCCCCTGCCTATACGCCAACTCAATGGCTGGATTATGTCCGTCACTCGGTTGACTGGATGCTTGAGGAAACCAAAGAAGGCCCCCGCATGCTCTCGGTTGGTCTTCACCTTCGTATCATCGGCCGTCCTGGCCGGATCTGGGCGCTGGACGAATTCCTGAAATATGTCAGCCAGATTCCGGAAATCTGGATTACCTCCCGCCAGGAAATTGCCGAACGATTTGTCTCGGAAAATCCTTGGTCAGAAAGCCAGGAATAGATTGTCCGGACAACAATAATTGACACCAGTATTTAACGCCTTTAACTTGTCCGGACATATTTTGGGGGTTTGGTGGTAGTATGGTGTGCGGATTGACTGACCATGTCGGCGTGAAGATTAAGCGTCACAGGAATACCCGGCATCATTATTTTTCAACAAAGGAATGAGAGACATGAGCGACCCTCTGATGGAGAACGATGACGTTGAAACAATGATTCTCGACAGCGTTGAAAAGTGGCTGGAGCGTGATGTACGCCCCCATGTATTGCGCTTTGATCATGGTGATGAATATCCGCTGGAAATGGTCGAGCAAATGAAGGAGCTTGGCCTGTTTGGCGCGACTATTCCCGAAGAGTATGGTGGCCTGGGCCTTAGTGCCACGACCTATGCCAAGGTTATCGAAAAGATCGCAGAAACGTGGATGTCCCTGACTGGCATCATGAACAGCCACCTGATCATGTCGTCTTGCGTTTCCCGAATGGGTACTGATGCCCAAAAGCAAAAATATTTGCCAAGGTTCGCGACCGGAGAAATCAGGGGTGGGTTGGCGCTGACCGAGCCCGATTGCGGCACGGATTTGCAAGCTATTCGCGTCCGCGCCGTGCGCGACGGTGACGATTATGTTGTGAACGGAACCAAAGCCTGGATCACAAATGGCATTGAGGGGTCTTGTTACGCGTTGTTGGTCAAAACCGATATCGATGCAGAGCCCCGCCATAAAGGCATGTCCATGCTGATCGCCGAAAAGGGCGAAGGATTTGAGGTAACGCACAAGTTTGACAAACTGGGATACAAAGGAATCGATACGGCGGGCCTTACATTTATTGACTATCGGGTGCCGGTTGAAAACCTGATTGGCGGAGAAGAGGGCAGGGGCATGCAAACGGCCCTTGGCGGCCTGGAACTGGGCCGGATCAATATTGCGGCGCGCGGTTGCGGCCTTGCATCTGCAGCCTTGAAAGACAGCGTTGCTTATTCCCAGGTTCGCCAAACCTTTGGCAAACCAATATGTGAACATCAGGCAATTCAGTTGAAACTGGGCCATATGGCGACAAATCTGGAAGCAGCACGTTTACTCACTTATGCCGCCGCCGCTGCCCATGACCGGGGCCAACGCTGCGACATGGAAGCGGGCATGGCCAAATATTTTGCTTCGGAGACAGCCGTGGAAAACTCGCTTGAAGCCATGCGCATCCACGGTGCCTACGGTTATTCCCGGGAATACCATGTGGAGCGTTATTTCCGTGATGCACCCCTGATGTGTATCGGCGAAGGCACCAATGAAATTCAGAGAATGATTATCGCAAAACAATTGATCGAACGTAATCCGGTTTGACACAGGGGGGCATTCTTCAGCCAGAACATCAAACCGGATGAGGGGAAACTTCCCCAAAACAGAAGCCCGTTAGACGGGTCAACAAAGCCCGGGAACCGGGCTTGCAATCGAAAGGACAAGTAATGTTCAACAGGTTAAGTTCAGCAGCAATAGCGGCCGCGGTGGTGGTCGGAATATCCAGCCCTGTACTCGCGGAAACCAAGTGGGATGTTTCAATTCCCTGGGGTGCCAGTGAGTTTCATACCAAGGATGCAGTAGCCTTTGCTGCTGCCGTGAAAGAAGCTACCGGTGGCGAAGTCGTCATGACTGTTCATGCGGGTGGCTCGCTAGGTGTTCGTCACAACGAAAGTCTGCGGGCTATTGAAGACGGTTTGGTCGCCATGGGCGAATTCGCTGCCTTCGTGAACGTTGGCGATGTGCCGATCCTGGGCGTTGAATCTATTCCCTTCCTGATTTCGAATTATGCAGATTTGCGTATCATGCAGGACATCGTGCGCCCGACGTGGGAAGCCGAACTGATGAAGCGCAACCAGAAAATGCTTTATTCGGTGCCATGGCCCAGTCAGAACTTCTTCACCAAGAAGAAGATCGAAAGCAAAGCCGACATGAAGGGCATCCGCATGCGGACCTATGACGCCAACACGGCGACCATGGTTTCCAATCTTGGCATGGTGGCTTTGCAATTGAACTCGGCTGACGTTGTTCCAGCTCTGGCCACAGGCAAGGTCGATGCTGTGATGACTTCAGGTTCAACGGCTGTCGCTCAGAAATATTGGGAATTTCTCAAGCACACATACAACACCAACCACTTGTGGGCATCGAATGTCATGAACGTTAATCTTGACATGTGGAATGCTTTGTCACCTGCGCATCAGAAAGCCATCGAAGGTTTGGCCCGCAAGATGGAGCGTGACTTCTGGGTGATTTCTGAAGCAGAGCACAAAAAACGGATGGCTCAATTGGTCAAGAATGGCATGACTGTTCAGGCAGCAACACCTGCATTGAAAGCAGCCATGATCGCAGCGACTGTCACTATGGAAGCTGATTTCATCAAACGCGTTGGTGGAAAATCTGCTGAAATCATTGCGGCATACCGCAAGCGTGCCGGCAAGTAGAGCATTTCCGGGCTTTACGGAAATGAGGCGTGACATCAACACTATGGTGTGTGCCTATTGTTAAAGACGAAGCGATTTCGCCACTAGCGAAATCGGCCTAATATGATGTCGGACCTGCAGGGTGGTTGCCTTGTGGGTCCGGTCATTAAAGGGGGAACGGAATGACGCATATTCTGCGCTGGATAGACGGAATAGCATTTGCGGGTGCTGTAACGGCATCAATCGCCTGTTTTTGTCTTGCCGTTATGTTGGTTTTTGAAGTTATCGTGACGTCATTTTTTGAATGGTCTCAGCCCTGGGCCGTAGAATTCAGTGGCTATCTTCTTTTGTTTGTTCTTTTCTCCGGTTCTGGCTGGGCTTTGAAGCAGGGCGCCCATATTCGGGTAACAGCCCTGACCGACATGTTGCCGGCCAACTGGATGCGGCCACTTGATATTTTATGCTCATTATCGGCCCTTGCCTTGACCGCCTATCTCAGTTCCGCGCTGGTCGAACATGCTTGGCGGAGTTACGGATTTGGCTCCCTCAGCGTCTTCCCGAGCCGTTCTCCCCTGTGGGTCCCACAAGCAGCTCTGGCCTTGTCTGTAATCATCCTTTCCCTCTCCCTGCTTGCACGAATTATTCGCCAATTCAGAGGCGAAGTGGTTGAGACGCCTTCAACAATTGCGGGGTTCAACGAATGACAGCCCCACTGATCTTTATTCTCATTTTGCTATTTGGCTTTTTGGGAAGCAGTGTCTGGGTCGGGTTCTCCTTGATGTCAATCGGGGCGTTGTCACTTGAAATGTTCAAGACAATTCGCGTCGACCGTTTCATGGCGCTGGATTTCTGGTCGACCGCCACGGCCTTTGAACTGGTCACCTTGCCTCTGTTTATCCTGATGGGTGAAATTCTGTTTCAAACCAAATTGTCCGAAAATCTATTTGCCGGTTTGGCACCCTGGGTGCGGCGATTGCCTGGACGATTGACCCACGTGAATGTATTGGGAAGTACGATCTTTGCAGCTGTATCCGGATCTTCCGCTGCGACAACGGCGACTGTCGGACGGATAACCCTGCCAGAACTGACAAAGCTTGGTTACAATAAATCCTTTGTCGCAGGCGCTTTGGCCGGGTCAGGTACCATCGGCTTTCTTATCCCGCCTTCCATACCGCTTATTGTTTACGGTGTTCTGGCCGAAGTCTCTATCCTGAAACTCTTTATGGCAGGCATCATTCCAGGGCTGATCCTGGCGCTACTGTTCATGATCTATATCGGGGTGCGGGCGACTATCAGTCCTGAGTTGGCACCATCGACCAGCGACAGCACGACGATGCTGTTCAAGTTGAAGTCATTATTGAAACTATTGCCAACATTCTTGCTGATCAGTTTTGTCGTTGGCTCCATGTATGCTGGATTTGCATCCGTTACTGAAGCCGCCGCAATCGGCGTGCTGGGCGCAACTATTCTGGCTGCCTCTGACCGACGGCTCAATGTAAAGGTTATGGCCGGTGCCCTCATGGGAACCGTTCGCACCTGTTCGATGATCGCCATCATTCTCGCCGGTGCGCTGTTTTTGTCCAAGGCCATGGCAAGACTTGCCATTCCGACAGACGTGGCAGCTGCCATTGCCGGGTTCGATCTGTCACCGATGGCTCTGATCTTTATGCTGATGTTTTTCTATCTTGTCCTTGGTTGTTTTCTGGACGGATTGTCTACCATTGTCATGACCTTGCCCGTGACGCTGCCGTTGGTTATTGCCGCCGGATTCGATCCCATCTGGTTTGGTGTGTTCCTGATCATCACAATTGAAATGGCGCAAATTACCCCGCCTATCGGGTTTAATCTTTTTGTGATCAAGTCGATTACCGGTCAAAAGATCGGCGAAATCGCCATTGCGGCTTTGCCTTTCTGCCTCATCATGATCGGACTGGTTTTGTTTCTCACTTTTAATCCTGGTATCGTGACCTGGCTACCGAACACCATGCGATAGCAAAGCTTTTACCTACTTGTTACCCCCTGGAGACATCTATGAAATTCGCTGATGGTCAAATTGAGTGCACGATCAAGAATGGTATCGCGTGGGTGACGCTGGATCGACCTGAAAAACGCAATGCCATCACGGGGGCTATGTGGCGGGCGATGCCAGACCTGACAAAAATGCTCGCTGAAAACGATGAGGTGCGATCGGTCGTCCTTCGAGGGGCGGGGAACAAAGCCTTCGCAGCGGGCGCTGCGATTGAGGAGTTTTCCGACAATTACAAATCCGCAGAATCAGCTCGCATCTATAATGACAATTTCCGTGCGGGGGAGCTGGCATTTGCGGGTTTGCTGAAGCCTGTTGTGGCTATGATCCATGGGGCCTGTGTGGGCGGTGGATGCGAACTGGCTATGGTTTGTGATCAGCGCTTTGCATCTGAAGGATCAAAATATGGCATTCCACCTGCAAAGCTTGGAACAGCAGTTTCTTTCGGGGATACGAAACAATTGGTTGATCTTGTCGGGCATGCGAAGGCGCGTGATCTGCTGTATACAGGGCGACTGATCGATGCAGATGAAGCACTGGCCATCGGGTTGATCGACAGGATTTATCCGGAAGCCGAACTGGAAACAGCCGTCAGGGCATATTGTGAAGAATTGGGCGCGGTGTCGCAGAATTCAATTGCCGTTGCCAAACAAATGATTGCAGCGGTTGTTGCCGGCGCAGATCCGGACGCGCCCGCATACCGGAAACTTTTTGATGACTCGTTTGTTTCTGATGACTTCAAGGAAGGCTATAAGGCCTTTCTTGAAAAGCGAAAACCAAACTTCAACTAGTCGTCTCCAGCTCGCGGTCCAGTACGTCGGCGATGGCCAACAAAGCAGGGTCTTCGCCGGGGTGGCCGAGAAGCTGAACAGCTGCAGGCAAAATTTCACCTGATAATGGTACAGGTATACTGACCGCCGGGCGTTTTGCAAAATTGGCCAATCCAGAAAAATCAGCCTGATTGTTCGGTACGTCTGATCCGTGCGGGAAGGCACGCTGTGGTGCTGTTGGCATGATCAACGTGTCAACATCCACCATGGCACGGGCACAAGCAGCCCCGGCAGCCGAAATTCTTGAAATGGCGTCGACCAAGCGGCTTGAAGATGCATCCCGACCAAATTCCAGATTCTGCCGAAACTCTGGTGTGATCGTGCCTTGCGGCCCGTCCAGCAGTTCGGCATTTACCACAGCACCCTCTGCTTCTGACAATAGCAAGCCGCCACGACGGGCATGGCCGGGATTCCAGCCTGATATGTCGACATCCAGAATTGTCGCGCCGCGTGCCTTCAATGCGTCGATCGCAAGGTTCAGGCCGGCCAGAATTTCAGGCTCACACTCAACATTGTCTATCTGTTTGGGGCGGCCAATCCTGACACCTGACAAGTCATCTCTCCACTCAGGATCAGTCGGCCAGTGGCGGGGCAGGGGTTGAACCAGAGGGTCCAGTGCATCGGGGCCTGCAAGTGCCGACAGAATGGGCCAAAGGTCCCGGACCCTTTGTGCGAGAGGACCAATTGCATCAAGGCTGGGACTGAGGAAAGCCATGCCTGATCGGCCGATTAATCCATCCGTTGGTTTGATCCCGGCAACCCCGCAATAGGCTGCGGGCACACGGGATGATCCCATCGTGTCGCTGCCCAGTGCGAAATCTACCAGACCCGCAGCAACGGCGGCTGCCGATCCACCGGAAGAGCCGCCTGGCGTGTAGTCGTGGATCAAAGGATTGGCGCAACGACCAAATCCGGGCGAATCTGTTACGGCACCCAACGCGCCTTCATGCATGTTCAATGTGCCCAGAATAACGCCGCCTGCTGCGCGAAGTCGGGCAACGACCCCTGCGTCTTCCGTGGCGATCCTGTCGCTAAGCCCCATGATGGCAGCAGTCCAGGGCAAACCCTTTACTGCCAGATTGGCTTTGATCCCGATCAGTTTGCCGTCCAGGGGTCCCAGGGGTACAGACCTCTGATCTGCTGCCTGCGCAGCCTGACGAGACCTGTCAGCATCGACATCCAGGAATATGTTGTGGCTGCGCTGTTGCTCGATAGCTTCAAGCGCTTGGTTGGTGCGATCCTGAACGGTCACGCAGATACCTCCACGAGGCGAGTTGCCTTTTGTCTGACTTCCACACCTGTTGTTTCAGCAGTTTCACCAGGATTGACCAGTTCAACGGTAATTGAAATGCCTAACTGGGTGCGAAGCTTGTCTTCCATCGCATGGGCCAAACCGTCGGTTTTCTCTCGAACTTCCACCACAGCAGTCATTTCATCGCGACCGCTGGCGCGTGTGACGCGACAATAATATTCGCCGTTTGTTGCATCAAACTGCGTGGAGAGAATGGTTCCGATGCCTTGTGGATAGACGTTAATCCCGCGCAACTTGACCATGTTGTCAGAACGCCCAAGGAAACCGGCAATGCGCTGGAAGGGAAGGCCCAATTGATTTTCGCCTGGCAGGTACCGGCTGACGTCATGGGTGTTGAAGCGAATGATCGGAAATACATCATCCTTGTATAGGCAGGTGCAGACCATGTTGCCAATCTCGCCCGTCGCAACAGGCGTATTGTCGTCGACATCAAGAATTTCGATATATTGCGCGTCTTCCAGAACGTGCAAACCGTCCCGGTCTGGTCCCTGGGCGGCGATAGCACCTGTGTCGCCGACACCATACCAGTCGAAAACTTCTGCACCGCCCCAGGCACGAGACATTGTCGCGGTGGATTCGACGCCCATATGCCCGCAAATCAGTCGCACAGGAATATCTTTCCCCGGTTCCAGACCGGCTTCCCTGGCAACTTCCGACAAGCGATTGATGTAATCACCAAATCCAATAATGACTGTCGCGCCAAAGTCGCGCATGAGATTGACCTGGTTAATGGAGCGAGTTTCGATACCGGTTCCCGCTGTCAGCATTTGGCCGCCAACCCAATGTGTGACAGCTTCCCGCGCGTAATGCCCACCGTTGACCATGCCGTGACCGTAAACGGAATGGATGACATCCCGGTTGGTCATACCTTGCAAAGCATAAACCCGGCCGAGTAGCAAATTTTGGGCCTCTCGGCTTTTGGGTCCAAAGAGAAGTGGTTGCGGCCGTCCCGTTGTACCTGACGTCGTCTGAAAAATCAGGGGAGGGCGTTCGTCGTCGGAATAGGTGTCCAGTCCGTCAAAATCACCCAATGGCGGATTAGCTTCGACCGATTCCATCAAATGTGATTTTGAATAAATCGGCAGCTTTTCGATATCTTCCAGGGACTTGATATCTCCGGCTTCCACACCCGCCCCGCCCCACAGCCGCTGGTAAAAAGGAATTTTCCAGGCGAAAGCCAGGGATTTCATGAAGTGGGCATTTTGCCTGGCGAACAGTTCGTCCCTGCTCATGCCGCGGTAGGTGGTAAACAGATCTTCTCCAAGAGGGAAGTCGCGACGTAGTGCCTTGACGTCGAATGCATCGAAGTAGGACGTGATGGACAAATTTGAACTCCTGAGATCAGGACCCGGCAGCGTTTGCCAGGGACTGTATCAATTCTGATAGGTTTTTGCTGCGGGGAAGGTCTCTGCAAGTATTCCTGATTTCGGTGATGGTGCCGGCGTCAAGTCCGGCATCAATCATAAGCGTAGCGGCCTTGTTTTCAATGGCTTCTGGTGCAACCGGATTTTCCGGATCGCCCAGTGCATCCGCACGAGAAGCATCGACCACCGAGCCATCCGCAAATGTCAGTGAAACAGCTGTTCCATAGTGTTGAGGATAGGCATCATTGAATTGTTTTGTCTCGGCGATCCGGCAGCGCGTTCGCAGCTCCGCAATTGCAGAATCGGTCAGGGCCGCGCCCCGGAACTGATCGAGGCCTGGCGGGCCATTTATCAGGGTCGCTGAAACCACATGCTGTAAACTGAACTTGGCCTGAATTTCTGATGTGGGAACAGGTTCATCACAAATGACTGCGCTGTCCGTATAGGTCTCAATCAGAACTTCCTTTACATCATCCAGATCAGGTTTTTGTTCATGCAGGTCTAATGCGGCATCGATAGAAGTGTGCGTAAAACGACAGGAAGGCCATGGTTTGAAACTGGTCTCCCAAATAAGCCACTGTGCGTCGGGTGTCGCGTTTACAGCCGCAGGGTCCGCATCCGGTGCAGTTGCTGCAAAAAAACCTTGTTCACCTTCCAGCATCAGGCGGGGCCCTGTCAGGCCGTGTTTTGCCAACATGGCAGCTTTCAATCCATCCTGTGCCGCATGGGCAGTGTGGAGTTGCTTGGTCATCACGGGCTCATGTCTACAGCGCCACGGACCGGCGGCTTGGGCGCCGGCATTCCCCAGCGCCCAGACCGTCTGTTCCGGTGTCAAATCCATCAGGTCAGCAACAGCTGCGGCGGCCCCAAATACGCCACAGGTGGACGTATTGTGCCACAGAGCATAGTGCCCAGGCCCAACAGAGCGACCTATGCGGAGTGCTGCCTCATACCCATGAACGACAGCTGCAAGGAACTTTTGTGGGGTTGCGCCTGTCCATTGTGCCGCCGCAAGTGCTGCAGGAATAATAACAGGACCGGGATGAGAGCGCGAAGTACGATGAATGTCGTCCATTTCAAGGACATTGCCGAGGCCACCATTGTGGAAAGCGGCAGCCGCCGGTGGAAAGGTTTTTGTCTGGCCGAGTGCCAGACAGGCACCAGTGCCCTCAGTTTCAAGGGCGGAGGCCAGCACGTGGCCCACTGGCTGGGCTGAGCCCGCAAAAGCGCATCCGATCCAGTCATGCACATGTAAAGCAGCACGCTCGATAGTCGCGTCATCAACAGGGCGGACCAGCCGCTTGACGAGCATCTCAAGCAGGGAGGGCACCCCGGATAAATCAGTCGTTTCAGGCACTGGCTACTTTCATTATTTGTCCGGACATATAATATCGTATCGCTGGAAGGGTGCAAGTCAAATGCGTTCTTCAGCAGGGCAGGCAACCTGGATTGGACTTAAATTAGAAAACTTGAATAAAAGAAGTGGCGCTGATTTTATCGAACCATGTATGATAGAAAAAAGTGACCCGGAGCAACTATGACCGACACCAACACATTAAAGCCCAAATACATACAGGTCTTTGACGATTTGTTGGAACGCATCAGCAATGGTGTCTTCCCCGTGGGCAGCACGTTACCAACAGAAAAGGAACTGTGTGCTGAATTTGGGATCAGCCGGTATACAGTTCGGGAAGCGCTTCGGCGGTTGGCAGAACGTGGCATTGTCGAACGCCGTCAGGGTTCTGGTTCCCAGGTTGTTGCAGAGAATGGACCGCAAGTTTATTCCCACCGGATGCAGTCGATAAGCGAGTTGCATCAATATGCCACGCTAACCAAACTTGATTATATTGACAGCAAAATGGTCATTGTTGACGACGAAATTGCACAAATACTGGGCCGACCATCAGGGTCCAAGTGGCTACAGGTCGATGCCTTGCGGCGGAACCCTCAGGGCCGGGCATTAAATTATACAAGAATATATATCAACGAGGCCTTTCGCAAAATCGAACCGGAACTCCATGATCTGAGCGGACCACATTATGATTTGATAGAGGCCCGGTTTGGCGTAAGTGTCAGTGAAGCTGTTCAGACGATCAGTGCCGAGGTTTTTCCGGAAGATGTCGCCAAGGCGCTTGGCCGAAGTGAAAAAAGTTGGTCAGTTTTGGCAATTCGGCGATACCTGGCACTCGACGATATGCCGATCCAGACGTCTTTCAACTGGACGCCGGCGGAAGAATTCAGTTACGTCATGCATCTAAAGCGAGATGATTAGCCTGCTCTCCCGGCAAAAAATGACCTGACTAGCCCTGGTCTTCAGGCCAGGCTTCAGCAAGGACCCTGAAAGCTGAAGCCGCAACTGGCCAGCCACCATAATGGGCGGCATGAATGATCATGCCTTCAATTTTTTCCTTTGGAATGCCGAGATTATATGCACCGCGAAAATGTACGCGCATTTCGGGTTCACGGTTCATTACCACCAGCATTGTACACGTGACCAACGAGCGTTCCTCGAGGGACATGGACTCATCCTGCCAAACATCGCCGAACACATGTTCGAGAGTGTAGTCTACAAACTTTTTTGGCATCTTTGCCGGCGGGGGAACGCCGTCCAATAGTTTGGCTGCCAGGCTTTTTCCTTTTTCTCTTCGTTCGTTGAGGTCACTCATGATCTGGTTCCTTCTTTACTCACATTATTTGCATAGGGGCTATTTCTCGAAGCCACCACGCCAAGGGCTGGTCAATGGTCCCCAATGCAATAAATCCGATATTTCAATTCTCCTGGGACATGTAAAGTAGGCTGAGTCATATCAAGGAAAATTTGGCTGTCCGGGAATTTATTCGGGATATTTATTTTGTCCGGACAAATTTTATGATAATAGGTATTTTGTCAAGTTCACATGATTTCACAGGTGCCGTTGCACTTGTTCGGGATATGAATATCCCGAAGTATTTTCAAAGCAGACTGGAAGAAAAATGAAAACCGAAAGAATGATCGACCCGATCGGATACCGCGCAAAATTTGGCGTCCTGGTGCCATCGACCAACACAATTGTCGAGAGCGAATTTGCCCGTCTGGCACCCGAAGGTGTGAGCAACAACACGGGGCGGTTTCATGTTGATAATATCGATCTGAATTCAGATGCAGATTTCGAAAAACTGATTGAGCAAATCAAGGGCACACTTGATCGCTCTGTTGATGACATGATCACGTGCGAGCCGGATATGATTGTACTCGGTATGTCAGCGGAAACCTTTTGGGATGGCAAAGGTGGCAGCGAAATCCTGAAAAAACGTTTGAGCGAACGCGCTGGTGGTCTGCCGGTGGCTCTTGGTTCAGAGGCTTGTCAAACAGCTGTTGATGCCTTTAAGGCAAAACGGGTCGCAGTGCTGACGCCCTATTGGCCGGTAGGCGACGAGATGGTCCGCCGCTATTTTACGGAAATTGGCCTTGAGGTTGTCGCTCTGAAGGGTTTGAAGGCCCGCAGTCCGATCCATATTGCCTGCCAAAAAGAAGAAGACCTGGTGAATTCCCTCAAGGAACTGAACGCCAGCGAACCGGATCTCATTATCCAGGTTGGAACAAATCTATGCCTTGGTGCTATCGCGGCAGAAGCAGAGCGTTGGCTGGAAAAGCCGGTCGTCGCCATCAATACGGCCATTTATCATTTTGCCCTGCGCCAGTCTGGCATAGACGACAAGATTTTTGGATATGGGCGTCTGTTGTCCGAGCACTAAGACCTGAATTATGGACGATACCCTCAGAACGGCTTGGTTGCACCCAGGAAGGCGATCAGAAGAACAACAACCCATAAGGTTCCGGCAGCGCTTCCGGCATTGATCCGGTTCCTTTTCATTCTTTTTTCGCCTTCAATTTTTTCCGCACCACCGGCTCTGACCATTTCAAATATTGGCTCCCAGTGATCTGCCGCGCGCAAAATCCATGTGGCACTGAGAACCATAAGACCGTAGAGCGCTATTTTCGCCGCTAACCAGGTCTCGGAAACAAGGTTGCCAGTAACCAGGGCATAAACGCCCAGTGCCGTCATCGCGAACGCCATCAGAAACCAGACTTTGCGATTAGCCTTGTTGAGCCCGGCTTCTCGTGGTGTACCAACGGAAAGTCGTTCCACCCACAATGTGAGCAACCAGAGCAGGCTGAGCACCCAAACCACCACAAGCCACACCCCGTCTATTTGAGACCCATGCTGCAGCGCAAGGGTAAAGCCAATGGGTAAAATCAACGGCGCGCATGTGCGCGGTGCCATGTCGATATTTTTTCGGATATCCCGAACGCGCAATCGCTCCTCAAGACTAAGGTCTTCCCTGGTCAATTGGCTGTCACAATAGAAAACGCCGAGGTCAGACCCCAACCAATAGCCAAATAACAGAACATGGAAGAAAATTAGTACGCCTTGTAGATCGATATCCATTTTATTTTCTTTCTGGTGCAAAAATGCGATTGCAACCAATATTCAGGTTCTGACTGAAAACCCGCTTTGACTATTGTCAAATGAAACGGGGGAGATGTCTTTTTTGGAAAGATTGATTTCGGTTTTCTACTACCTGGTAGTTCAACCTTGATAAATTGTTTTTCATATCGTTCCGTTTCCGCGCAACGCTGTAATTTGATTGGTGCTATATCCCAATTCCGTCAGGATTTGATCTGTGTCGGCGCCAAGTTCCGGTGCCGGTTTTCCAGTTGCGCGATGTCCATCAAGTCTGATGGGGCTGGCGACCATGCGAAAATTCTTGCGCTGGGGCAGGTCCATGCTTTCGATCCCGTCACTCTCAACGAAAAAAGGATTTTCGAGCGCGTCAGGAAGGGACAGGATGGGTGCCAGGGGAACCTTGCCACCCAGACGCGCCATCCATTCCGCTGTTGTCCTGGTTTTCATTTCCACATTCAGCAGCGCCATTAGGTCGTCCCGGTTCTGGTAACGTAAGCCCGGAGTATTAAACCTGGCGTCTTCGATCAGATCCGGCCTGCCCAGTCCGTTACACATGGCTTCCCAGAACTTTGGCAGGACGCACATGACAAATATCGATCCGTCACCTGTTGGCATGACTTCACAAGGGACGACACTTGGATGGCCGGAGTTGGGCCGTCTTTCAACGACGTCGCCCTCGTTGAGATACCATGTTGCGGGATAAGTCAGCTGATGCATGGCGACATCAAAAAGGGTGACGTCGATATCCCGACCCTTGCCTGATTTCAGGGCGCCGACGATGCCAGCAGTTACGGAAAAGGCCAGCGTGATGCCGCCGAGGTAGTCGATGATTGACAAGCCCATGCGTTGTGGCGGGCCATCGGGCTCGCCGGTCAAAGCCATAAATCCGGCCTCGGCCTGTGCCAGATAATCGTAGGCAGGCCAATCGGCCCGCGGCCCTTTGCGGCCATAGCCGGAAAGATGCCCGCAGACAATGGCGGGGTTACATGCTTTCAAGCTTTCATAGTTAAGGCCGTTACGTGCAACCTGGGCACCGCGCATGTTGTTGGTGACGGCGTCGGCACCTGCCACCAGACGATGCAGGACTTCCTTCGCATCCGGGTTTTTCAGGTTGAGGGTGAGGCTCTTCTTCGATTTATTGAATGTTTGAAAGAAATGGCTGTTGTTGGGGCCCAGGAAATGGGGGCCTGAGGCCCGTGAACTATCACCGCCACGGCCATTGGAATTCGGAGGCTGTTCTATCTTGATGACGTCGGCACCCATATCCGCCATGTACATGGTTGCAAAAGGCGCGGCCCCATATTGTTCAACCGATATGATCCGCACGCCGTCCAGGGGTCGAAGTGTCATCACTCCCGACCTTCTGCTGCGGCAAGGGCAAGGATATTCTGCATCGACTTTACGACAGGTGCCTCGACCAGTTTTCCGTCAAGAACAGCGACGCCTGTGTCACTGGCTTCAAAGGCCGCAATGATCGCCTTTGCCTCTTCAACCTCGGCATCTGACGGTGAAAAGGCTTCATTCACTGTTGCCACATTCGACGGGTGCAAAACGGCCTTTCCGGAAAAGCCAAGCAAGCGTGCATATTCGGCGTCGGAGCGAACGATATCATCATCACGAAAAGCGATTGTCGGAACATCCAGAGCAGGGATACCGGCGCGTCTGGCGGCATGGATGATCCGGGACCGGGCGTAATGCAGCGGCTCGCGGTCCAGCGTGGTTCCCAACTCGACCGAAAAATCGACACCGCCAAACATCATCAATTCCAGACGCGGTGTGGCTTGCGCAATTTCATGCACTGCCTCAAGGCCATCAAGGGTTTCGATAAGGGCGATCAGACCCAATCCTGATCCAGCGGCAGTGAGGACAGTATCTGCGATCTGCAGGTCACGCGGGCTGTTGATCTTGGGCATGAACAACAATCCATGTTGCAGCGAGGCCTCAGCGACCGCAACAAGATCAGTCAAGCCAAAAGCGGTGTCCAGGGCATTCATGCGTAACGCCCGGCGTGGTCCGGTGCCGTCACTTTCGCCAAGAAAACGAATGCCAGCGATCCTGGCATCTGCCTTCAAGGCAGGGGCCACTGCGTCTTCCAGGTCAATTGCCACCAGATCGGCACCGGCGACCAGTGTTTTGGCGAATATTTCCGGGCGTGAACCCGGGGCAAAAAGAAGTGACCGGCAGATATTTGTCATAAGGTTTTCCACATTGACAGTTTGTCCGGACAAATTCTATGATGGCCAGGTATTTTGTCAAGTGCGATGAAATATTGGGGCCTGCAAAGAGGGGGTCTGTCATATCGTATGTCGGCAACCGCCGGACGATATCTGTTTCCAGGGGAGGCGCTGGGTCGGCCAGCGCAGGGGTGGCATGGCTACAAGTATTTCTTATGAAAATATCGATTTCGATATGGAAGTTCCGGTTCTGGTCATTGGGGCAGGTGGTTGCGGCCTGACTGCGGGACTGGCAGCACGATCCGAAGGCGCGGAAGTCATCGTGCTGGAGCGCGACCCCGTTCCGGCAGGCAGTACCGCCATGTCACAGGGATATGTTTGTGCGGCGGGAACCAAATCCCAAACGGAGTCTCAGATAGAGGATTCACCAGATATTTTCTATGCCGACATCATGGCAAAAACTTCTGGCCAGGCGGACGAAGTCATTGCGCGAACGGTGGCTGGAAATTCCGGCCCGACTGTTGATTGGCTCACGGACAAATTTGATGTTCCATTCTCCGTCAGTCCAAGCTGGAGTGGTTTTTTCGGACACTCGGTGAATCGAATGCATGGTGTGCCATCGAAAACGGGCGAGGAATTGTCGGGAGCACTCGCCGGCGCTGCAGCAAATATTGGCGTTGATATCGTCACTGATGCCCATGTGACTGGTTTGTTCGCGACCGATACCGGGCTGGTCCGAGGGGTTTCGTTCCAGCGGCCCGATGGCAGCGAGGAACGGATCGGATGCAAGGCCTTGATTGCGTCGACGTGTGGGTTTGGGGGCAATCGGGAAATGATCCGCAAGTTCATCCCTGAATTCGGTAATGCAAAGAATTACAAGTATTTTGGCCACGAAGGAAACAAAGGCGATGGCATCCTCTGGGGTATGGAACTCGGTGGTGCTGTTGATGGCATGAACGCCTTTCAGGGATATGGTGCCCTCGCTGAGCCCCACGCGATTTCAGTAAACTATGATGTGGTCATGGGCGGCGGCATCGCCGTGAATATTCTGGGCCAAAGGTTCTCTGACGAAATTGCCAACATTTCCGGACAAGCACAACGTGTTCTGGACCAGCCGTCGGGAATAGCCTGGTTGATATTTGATGACGTGCGCGGCGCGCGCTGCGATGACATGCCAGAATACCGGCAGCTCTCGGAACTGGGCGCTGTCCGGGTGGCAGATACATTGAGCCAACTGGCGGAGGTGATCGGTGTTCCAGGCGATGCCTTGGCACAAACCATGGCATCTGTTGATGATATCGTTGATGGTCGCGCCCAGTGTCCTTTTGGTCGGGATTTTGGTAACGAGCCAAAACTACAACCAGGGTATCGGGCGATACGCATCACAGGCGCGCTTTATCACACACAGGGTGGATTAAAGGTGGACAGTCGCGCACAAGTTCTGAAGAAAGATGGTGGTTTGTTACCAAATTTCTTTGCTGGAGGCGGGGCGGCACAGGGCATCTCCGGGAACGGGGCAACTGGTTATCTCCCGGCTGCAGGGCTGTGTACGGCCTTGACATTGGGCCGATTGGCCGGTCAGTCGGCTGCGGAATATGTAAAAAAACTTAATTAAATCAACGTATTGATCCAGATTTATCCCATTGATTGTTTGCCCTGACGAAAACAGTAACAAGACCAGCTTTCTCGATTGATGCCAGATGTCTTCGCCTGGTTCCTGATAAACATAAAGGCTTTTTCCCATGACCGACGCAATTCACAAATTTGCCAAATTTGTCATTGAGACCCGTTTCGAGGACATTCCGGAAGATGCCCGTGCGGCAACAAAAAAGTTTATTCTGGATTGTTTCGGAGTTGGCATGATCGGCTCAAGCGGGCCATGGGTAACTGAACTGATCAAGACACAGTCCCTCTGGGGGCAGGGAAATGATGCAAGGATCTGGAATAGTGGCGACCGTGTCCCAACCCCGACCGCGGCTATGTGCAACGCTTACCAAATACATAATTCAGAATTTGATTGCGTGCATGAAGGTGCCGTCGCCCACGCCATGACAGCCGTATTGCCCTGTGTTTTAGCCGAAGCTGAGCGTCGCGGTGGAATGACCGGTCAGGAACTGATTACGACCGTCGCAATCGGTGTTGATGTTGCCTGCAATCTTGGTCTTGCGGCCAAAACCGGCCTGCGCTTTTTTCGACCTGGCACCGTTGGCCTGTTCGCTGGCGTTGCCGGGATATCTATTTTGCGCGGATTTGATCAAGAAACCCTGACCCGGGCCTTTTCCATTGGCTATGCTCAATTGAGCGGCACCATGCAACCCCACACCGAAGGCTCTATGCTGCTGGGCATGCAGATCGGGTTCAATGCCCGCAACGCTGTGGTTGCCTGTGATATGGCTGAGGCCGGACTGGCAGGACTTCAGGGTGTTCTGGAAGGACCGTTCGGGTATTTTTCACTGATCGAGCTTGAATATGATCTTGCGGATATCCTCGCCAATATAGGCAAGATCTGGCGGGTGACGGAAATGGCCCATAAACCCTTTCCGTCTGGCCGCGCCACTCATGGTGTCGCCGATGCCGCACTACTCCTTCAAAAAGAACACAATCTGACGGCAGATCAGATTGAAAGTGCAACCTTGACCATGCCGTCGCTGACGAAGCATTTGGTTGGTCGGCCTGCTCATGACGCCATGGATGTAAATTATGCCCGTTTGTGTTCGCCTTATGTGGCTGCTGTTGCCTTCATGAAAGGCGAAATAAACATCCCGGATTTCCATGAAAAAGCTTTCCGTGATCCGGTAACGGTTGAACTGGCGAAGCGAATTTCGGTCGAGGCAAACGACAATCCAGATCCCAATGCACTATCACCCGTCGAAGTCTCGGTGACGCTCAAAAATGGAACTGTGCTGCGGCAAGGCGTTGAAATTGTTTATGGCAATCCGGAGAATGCCATGACACGAGATGCCTGGCTCGAGAAATTCCACAAAAATGCAGCAGGTGCGGCCAAACCGATTTCTCGTGAGAAAGCTGATGCGATGGTTGATCTGGTCGATCATCTGGAGGACCTGGATGACGTACGCATTCTGGTCGACAATCTGGTCGCAGGGTAGTTGGAACCGAAAGTAAACTTGTCCGGACATATTACCGTTGACTTTTCCTTTTCGAGGAACATAAAGTTGTCCGGACATTTAGTGTCCCTGGGTTGACCAAAGGTCTCAAGGGATCATTTCTTGCAAATTATCAAAGGGCCAAATTTTGTCGCAAATTTCGGATGACAGGCATACGGGCGTGCTAGAGCGGATGTCCCGTTATCTGAGTTGGGCTGCAGGCAGCACTATTCTTTTTTGTGCTGTTCTGGTGACCCTCGACGTCATCGCCCGAAATTTGTTTAACGACAATTTCTTTGAAAGTTATGAGATCACGATCTACCTGTACGCAATTACAGTTGCGTTTTCTTTTTCGTTTGCCCTGGTCACCAAGACCCATATCCGGATCGATGTCGTTTACGCGAAGTTTCCACCTGGCTGGCGCGCGGGCCTCGATATCATAGCTATCATAATGCTGACGGGGCTGGCATCCCTCATGAGTTTTTATGCCTGGTCCCTGTCTATCGAAAGCTTCAAATTACCTGGCCCGGGAAATTTGGGCGCAGTTTCTGCGTCCGATATGTCTGTACCCCTGGTCATTCCCCAATCGCTTTGGGCGCTTGGTCTGACCTGGTTTGCCTTCGTTTGCATCGTCTATTTGCTTCAGTCCTTGTATTACTTTCTGCGAGGTGATTTCGCGACGGTGACGAAGCTGATTGGTGTCGAACAACGCGAGGGTGAGGCTGAACTTAACGAGGCTTTGGAACTTGCCAGGGAAGACGAAAACGAGCAAGCCCGGGGGAATTCCTGATGGCAGGGATTTCGCTGATCGGATTACTCGTTCTTGCCGGAATGGGCATTTATGTCGCTGCCATATTAGGCATTCTCGCGGTTTCCCTGGGCGAGGCCTTTTCTTTCATCCCTCTGTTGCCGGCACTTGGTGACATCTCCTGGTCTGCGAGCACTGAGTTCGTACTCGTTGCCGTTCCCCTGTTCATACTGATGGGCGAGATATTACTGCACACGGGGATTGCCTCCGATATGTTCCGGGCTTTGGACCGTTGGGTGAACTGGATACCGGGTGGTTTGATGCATACCAACATTGCTGCAAGCGCATTGTTTGCAGCAACGTCGGGCTCCTCAGTTGCAACAGCCGCCACCATTGGCACAGTATCCATACCGAATATAAAACTGCGAAAATATAGCCCACCACTGTTTCTTGGCTCGTTGGCAGCAGGCGGTACGCTGGGTATTTTGATTCCTCCCAGCATAAACATGATCATCTATGCTGTCCTGACGGATACATCGGTCACAGACCTTTACCTGGCGGCGATGATTCCGGGTGCGTTGCTGGCTGTAATGTTCTCGTTTGCCATTTTTGCAGCCTGCGTAATCAAGCCGTCCCTTAGTGGAACGCGCGAGCCTGCAACCTGGGACCAACGTATCAAGGCTCTCAAGCACTTGCTGCCACCAATTTTGCTGTTCGTTATCGTTGTGGGGTCAATTTATGCAGGCCTGGCGACACCGACTGAAGCTGCCTCACTGGGCGTTGTTGCTTCATTGATTTTCGGATTTGCTCGACGGCGTATCAACGGTCCAGTCTTGCTGTTGGCGTTCGAAGGAACAATGCGCACAACGGCGATGGTTTCACTTATCGTTGTGATGGCCTTCTTCCTGAACTTCGTGTTGCAATCGATCGGCGTGACCGAGTTTATCAACGAGTTCATGGACGGATTGGACCTTAATCCGATGTTGGCCATGGTCGCCATTATCGCCTTCTATCTACTTTTGGGCATGTTCATGGAAACGTTGTCGTTGATGATCGCGACAACGCCCATCGTCGTTCCGGTCATTCTGGCACTGGGCTTCGACCAGGTCTGGTTCGGCGTATTGTTTATGATCCTGATCGAAGCCGCTTTAATCACACCGCCGATCGGTGTGAATTTGTTTGTTGTTCAGGCCGTTCGCGGTGAGGGTCCGTTCCGCGATGTTGTCCTGGGTTCATTACCGTTCCTACTCATGATGGTTGCCATGATGTTTCTTCTGCTGATGTTTCCGCAGATGGCAATGTGGCTGCCAGAGATTTTCAACTGATTTAGCAGGGTCGCCGAAACCAACCACCTTATTCCACCAGGCCGCATTGGCGAGCGGCTTTCCAAAAACAAGCACAGGGAGATAATTATGCAAATAAGAAACAAGATGTACGGGGCGATAGCTGCAGCAGCAGTTGTGTCCATGGGATCAGCAGTAGCCGTTGCCGATAGCCCAGACGGCGTTTTTCCGGCGACAGAAATCAATGTTATCGGAAATGTCAGCGTCACGACCCAGTTCAGGGATATCCAAAAGCCTTATTGGACGGAAGTCATTCCCAAGCTGACCGGTGGCAAACTTAAAGTGAATTTCAAGGCCTGGAATCAGATGGGCCTCAAAGGACCAGAACCTTTCCGTCTTGCCCAGCGTGGACAAACCCAATTTGCGTCCTATCAGCTCGGTCATGTATCCGGTGAAGCGCCGATTAATGACACCACAGATTTGGCAGGCATGTCACCTACGATCGATGACTTTCATAAAGTCACAGTGGCATTTCGCCCGACACTCGAAAAATATTACGAAGAAAAATTTGGCCTCAAGATTTTGACGTTGCAGTCATTTCAGGCACAAATTCTCTATTGTCGTGATGAAGTCAAAAGCCTTGCTGATTTAAAGGGCCGGAAAGTTCGTAGTTCTGGCGTGTCCCAGTCTGATTTCCTGAGTGCTGTTGGCGCTTCGGGCATTCCCATGTCGTTTGGTGAAGTTCAACAGGGCCTGCAAAAAGGCGTCATCGACTGTGCCGTTACGGGAACATTGGGTGGTTATTCAGCCAAGTGGTATGAAGGCGCAAAATACCTCTACACGTTACCTCTGAACTTTGCTGCCGGTGTCACCGTCGTAAATATCGAGGCGTGGAACAAACTGGATGCCGACATCCGCAAGGTGATTGAAGATACCATTCAGAAACACGAAGACGATATGTGGGACCTGAACCGTTCCGAAGGCGAACTTGGCATCAATTGCAACACCACAGGTCCTTGCACAGAGGGCAAAGCAGGTGGAATGAAACGTGTCGATCCTTCTGCTGCAGATTTGAAATTGCTGCGCCAGATCATGCTCGATACGGTTTTGCCGCGTTGGGCCAAACGTTGTGGCGCAGATTGTGCAAAAACCTTCAACGAAACGATTGGCAAGGTGAACGGATTGTCAGCTTCTAACTAACCTGCATTGTCTGACTTGAAGTAAATGGCTTCGGAGAATATCCGGAGCCATTTTTTCATATGTTGCAGGCTATGACCTATTTCAATGAACTAGTACCATGCTCGCCTCAGGCCTCCCGGTTTCTCTGGCACAAGTTTTTTTTGTAAGTACGACAAAGGAAGTAATATGGATCTCCACCTTGACGGAAAAGTCGCGCTGGTTACCGGCGGTAATCGTGGTTTGGGCGCCGCTTGCGCCGCGATGTTGGCCTCTGAAGGAGCCCGGATATTTCTGACAGCACGCGATGATGAAAAATTGACTGAAACAGCGCAAGCCATTTCCGGATCCAGTGGAGCCGAAGTTGGCGCCATGGCAGTTGATTTGACCAAACCAGATGCGGCCGACGCGGTTGTTGAAGCGGCGATCAAAAAATTTGGCCGGATTGATATACTTGTGAATTCAGCCGGAGCGTCCAAGGGCGGCGTATTTTGGGAGGTTCCTGATCAGGTCTGGCAGGACAGTTTCGACCTTAAATTTATGGCCACAGTCCGCATGATGCGGGCCGTGATACCTGGTATGCGGGCGCAGGGTTACGGACGCATCGTTTCCATCGTTGGCAATACTGGTAAACAACCGCCCTCAACCATGCTGCCAAGTGCTTCTGCGAATGCGGCGCTGTTGGTGGTTACCAAAGGTTTGGCCGACGAAGTGGTGAAGGATGGCATTATTGTTAATGCGGTAAATCCAGGCCCAACCCGAACTGAACGCATGGCCACTATTCTGAACAATATTCAACAGTCGTCTGGCCGCCCCATGGATGAAGTCGAGAAAGATTTTGTCTCAAACATCCCCATGAAAAGAATGGGTGAGCCCGAAGAGATTGCACGTCTTGTAACATTCCTTGCCTCCGATATGGCGGCCAACCTGACGGGTATCTCGATTACGGCTGACGGCGGTTCAACCAAGGCACTGGCATAGGAGTATCAGCGATATGTCTAATCCAAGAATTCCCTATCAAATGTCCAGCGCTCGCAAGCCGATTGAGCCGCCCGCCGGCAAGCCAATCATTGTGCATATGGTTGTGAACGTTGAAAACTGGCTTTTCGACGGTGCCATGCCGCGGAAAATAATTACGGCGCCGCACGGGGCCGAGAGTATTCCGGATATCCCCAATTATTCATGGGCTGAATACGGCATGCGGGCTGGTATGCCGCGGATTCTTGATCTTTTCAAGTCTCGGGGAATACCGGCCAGTACCAGCATCAACGCAGGTGTTATCGAAGCCTATCCTGAATGTTCAAACGCCATGTTGGAAGCGGGGTGGGAGTTTGTTGGCCACGGTATGCATCAAAAATCAATGCAAGGCGAAGAAGATGAAGCCGGGTTGATCCAGTCGGCCCTGGATGTCTTGAAGAGCTTTACGGGTGTCCAGACACGTGGCTGGTTAAGTCCCGGCCTGAAAGAAACCACGGATACGCCGGATATACTAAAGTCCCTGGGCGTGGATTTTGTCTTCGATTGGGTTGTCGATGATCTGCCGTCCTGGATGACGACAAAACACGGCCCCCTGATGTCGATGCCTTACAATGTCGAAATCAATGACAGCATCGTTTACGCCATTGAAAAGCACGCAACTGGCGAAATGTATCAGCGCTTTTCCAATACCCTGGAAACCTTTGGCAGGGAAAGCAGCCAGAACCCAAGGGTGCTGGCTGTTGGTCTTCATCCCCATCTGATTGCGGTCCCGCACCGGATCCATGAACTGGAACGCATGTTGGACGACGTACTTGCCCGCGACGATACAATATTCATGAACGGTAGCCAGATTGCCGATTGGTACAAGGCCGCCGAGGGCTGACGTAAATAAGTCGCATGCCCGTAAAGTTGTCAGGCGTCAGCTGCGGCAGCTGCATCCGCGATGTCTTCAAGACTGTGACCCAATTTGGGTACCAGAACTGTGCGTTTGTACTGCATCACCAATACGCCATCCTGATTGTGGGCTCGTGTTTCCACTGTCACGATCCCCTGCGTTGGCCGTGAAGATGATTCTCGTTTATCAAGCACTTCTGATTCCGCATACAGCGTGTCTCCGTGGAAAACGGGTGCTGGCATATGGATGTCAGTCCAGCCCAGATTGGCAATCGCTTTCTGACTGATATCTGAAACACTCATGCCTGCGACAACAGAAAGTGTCAGGCAACTGTTGACGATTGGCTTGCCAAATTCACTTTGGCTGGCCAGGGCATGGTCAAAATGAACAGGGTGCTGGTTCATGGTGAGCAGCGTAAACCAGGTGTTGTCTGCCTCTGAAATTGTCCGGCCTGGGCGGTGTTCATAAGTATCACCAATTGCGAACTCTTCGTAGCAACGACCGTATGATTCACGGTAACGATTTGGACCAACTTCTATTGCTTTTGCGACCATAACGTAGAACTCCGGTTAGGCTGTTATAAGGTGGCAAAATTCTACCATGCAGGCGAATTCACCGAAACGGACAAACAGAAAAAATGGAGCCATCCTTGATCCTTCTGCACCTAATTTGAAGATGGATCACTTTTTCCGTGGATGAGCAATTTGCTCGCAGTATTGTTTATTCTGGTCAAGAGCAGAATAAATCCGGTGGCGGTCAAAAACGGGGACTATCAGCCATGAACGGACATATGCAGAACGGGCATAGACATTTTTGCCGAAGCAGTTCATTCACGTCATCCAGAGTGAGTGTCGCGCTATTTATGTTGAAAGGAGGTTATTTTGTCTCATTTTTGAATTACATTGTCATTTGATAATTGAAAATTCAGGACGTGAGAGAATGAATGAAAGTCCAATGTTCATGCCGCGAGGCAGGAACATCATTTTTGCAACTGCCCTTATTCTTAGTATCGTTTTTCTGACGATTGATTGGTCTTCCCCCGAAAAAGTGGTCCACCTTTATAGTTAGTTGAAGGAGGATCAGAAATGGCTATCAAGCGAAACAAACCAGAAGAGATTGTGATGATGCTGCGGCAGG